>SAMEA3663267__coassemble_14342_pt1 | contig 1508 bp, 1 predicted proteins | sample SAMEA3663267__metabat2_low_PE_011 | metagenome-assembled genome bin SAMEA3663267 (sample SAMEA3663267) | pig gut metagenome | biome: pig gut; feature: pig-associated habitat; material: faeces | place: China | collected 2013 | reverse complement strand
AGTGCTCTTCATAAACCAAAACGTTTTTTTGGTGCTGCAAGAAACACTGAAGATGCTGGGAGCTTAACAATCTTAGCAACAGCTTTAGTTGAGACAGGAAGTAGAATGGATGATGTTATTTTTGAAGAATTTAAAGGAACTGGGAATATGGAGGTCCATTTAGATAGAAAACTTTCTGAAAAGAGAGTATTTCCAGCAATTGATATAAATAAATCAGGAACAAGAAAAGAAGAATTATTGTTATCAAAAGAAGAACTAGAAACAGTATTTGCCTTAAGAAAAAAAATGGCTAATATGAATGTACAAGAAATGACAGAACAATTAATAGAACAAATAGTAACAACAAAATCAAATGAAGAATTCTTACAAAGAATGAAAATTTTCTTTAAAAATAACAAATAATTGTACAAATTTATCATTTATGGTATAATTATAGTAGAGGTGGTACTATGTTTAATAAAAAGAATTCAAATGATACTAAAGATATATATTCTAGTTTTTATATTAAAATAAAAAAATTAGATGAAGCTAGAAAAAAAATTAGATTTTACAATTTATCTAGTTCTACAGGAAGAGAATATTGTTCAAATAGAGAAATTGAAAATTTAGAGAAGAAAAATGCAAGAAATCAAAAAAAATATGATGAATATACAGCATTAATGAAAGAAATGATAGTTTTTTTAAAAAATAGTGGTTATAAAATTGATGAAATAGTTGATGAATTTAAAATACTTATTCCAGAAGATAAAACAATTGATGAAAGATAACATGAAAAAACTCACATGTTGTGACTTTGAAGTGAACCCAAACTGTTAGATATATTGGTTTATAAGGAGGGTTCATTTTTTATGGACATAAAAATAATTAAATAGAGTAGGTTAAAAACCTACTCTATTATTAGAAAAATATTCTAATAATATTTATCAATTTCCAAATATTTTTTAAAAATTTTCTTGACAATAATCTTTTTTTGTAGTATATATTAGTTAATAGAAATTGGTTAGGGTAGTGTATAATTACTTATATATATTTTGTATAAAACATTGCGCAAAATCAAAGTTTTGCGCAAAATAGAATAGGAGTAAAATATAGAATACTTAATTTGAGTATCCCCTTTCAAAATTAGCTATTCCTTGCTATAAGCTTGTTTTAGCCATATTTTATAGACAATAAACTACATTACTTTTATATAAAAACTCCTTAAAATCGATTCTGGAGCTTCAATATTTTGTGTTATTCTTGGTTGGATTTTTTTTCATTATTGTAACCAGATAATTTATAAAAAAATTATATAACTTTAGATTATTTTTTCAAAAATTCGCAAATCCTTATATTTCAGTATTTTGCCTTATTTTTCAGACAACAAACTATATGCCTAATTTTTAAAAACGGCTTAAAATCGATTCTCGTGCGTCGTTTTTTAGCCATTTTTCAGCATTTTTAAAAGATGCCTAAAATTAAGCATTTCAATAAGAATTACATCATAATTATAAGATTTTATAAATTGA
>SAMEA3663267__coassemble_10033_pt1 | contig 1873 bp, 2 predicted proteins | sample SAMEA3663267__metabat2_low_PE_011 | metagenome-assembled genome bin SAMEA3663267 (sample SAMEA3663267) | pig gut metagenome | biome: pig gut; feature: pig-associated habitat; material: faeces | place: China | collected 2013 | reverse complement strand
CAATGCCAAAGAACCACTAGACAAAAACTTAAGTTCCAATGCCCTAACGTGTCCCTTTGTATAAATATTGTTAATGTTAAGATCCCAATTTTCAAATTAGTAGCTCCACGTGTCGGTTGCACTTTTCTTTTCGTGCTTTAGCCTAAGAAAAGAAAATGTCCAACCGACAGCAAGATGGAGCGGATTATATATTAATTAGTCTAAACTGCAACTAAATATTTACAAATATTTACAAAAAACCTTGACTTTCTACAAACATATATTGTAAAATGATTTTAGAATTTAAACAAAGGAGTGAGTGTACAAATGATAAGTAATAGGTTTAATGCAGAAACTAAATATTTAATCCTTGAAACCCTTGTGGCTGTAGACACACACACAAGTAATTCTATAAATAGAAAAAAATATATGAACAACATAAAAGCAAATGTTTATTTTAGGTAAGCATTTGTTTTTGTGTTGTTTTTTTATTGTATAGGAAAAATCGACAATTATCTTGAGCCAATATAAGATTTTTTCGTATACAACAAGGTTAGGAAACCTTAGTCTGCTAGAGCAAATGCGAGAGGCAAGTATTTCGCACTTTCTTCGAAGACAGTCTAAGCGAAATGCCTTTATTATTGTATAGAATTACTTTAAATATATAATATGAGGAAGGTGAAAACGAATGCAAAAAGAAGAAAACTTAAAAAAATTAAAAAAGAAGAAAAGAGGTGATAAAATGAAATCAAACAAAGGTATAACACTAATTGCTTTAGTAATAACAATAATAGTAATGTTAATATTAGTAGTAGTGACAATAAGAATATCAACAAATGGTGGGCTATTTGATTATGCAGGAAAAGCAGCAAGGGAAACAAAAGATGCAATTGCAGATGAAAAAGACATAGCAGATGGAAAAATAACAATAGGAGGAGTGACATATAATTCAATTGAAGACTATATCAACAGAGACAAGATTTCTAGTGTAAAACTAAAATACAAAGTAGAAGGTTCAAATATAATGGTATATTTAGAAGATTCATATATAGATTATTTAGAAACTAATGAATTAGAAGCTTCAGCAGGAAGCGATTCGGCCTATACATCTTATATTACTAATAAAATAGCTGAAAAACCACTAGAAGAAAAAGAAAATTATATTGTAAAAGTTTGGAACAAACAGAAAGGGACAAGTTATAAAAACATAGGGGAATTAATCGCAACTGAATATGGAAGTCAAGAAGCTTTTATAGAGGTATTGTTTCCTGCTCCCCCAACAGTTGAACGAACAGCATATTTAACAATAGCAAAACAAGCAATAGCAAAAGATGATTCAAATAATTCTGATGGCAAAACGTATGAAGATGCAATTAATGAAAAATATAGTATTTTGTATTGGAGTAAATTATCACTAGAATTGCCAAATAAAAAAACCATAATAATGCAAGCACAAGGAATATTAATATATGGAGTAACAGAAAGTGGAACATATACATTTACAGCAACAGATGTAGAAGGAAAAACTGCGAAAGTAGATGTGCCAGTTGAAATACCAGCAAATACAAAATTCGCAATAATAAAGCATAAAACAAATAATGGCAATGCAGAAACTGGAAACAGAATAACTATTCCAATTACAGTAGGAACAACTACTTGGGGAGATTTTGTAGGACAATCTATCTTTGGAGTAGTATTTTTTAAAGAAACAGATAACAAAATTACAACTATTTGGGGAAATACTCTAAGAGGAGGGAATACGTATCCTATAATATCAACAACTTTAATAGAAGAAACTGAATATGAATCTTATCAACAACAAAAAGAAGTACGGGGGTCACTTAAAAAAGTAAATTCCACATAATAAAAAAATTTGATTGTATGCAAGAAAAGT
>SAMEA3663267__coassemble_7662_pt1 | contig 2209 bp, 3 predicted proteins | sample SAMEA3663267__metabat2_low_PE_011 | metagenome-assembled genome bin SAMEA3663267 (sample SAMEA3663267) | pig gut metagenome | biome: pig gut; feature: pig-associated habitat; material: faeces | place: China | collected 2013 | reverse complement strand
CATCTTCAGTGTTTCTTGCAGCACCAAAAAAACGTTTTGGTTTATGAAGAGCACTAAAAATAAGGCAAAAAAATTCAACCAAGAATAACACAAAATATTGAAGCTCCAGAATCGATTTTAGGAGGTTTTTATAAAAAAGTAATGTAGTTTATTGTCTATAAAATATGGCTAAAACAAGCTTATAGCAAGGAATATCTAATCTTCTGGTCTTATCATTTCTGGCAATTCATTATGTACCTTTGCTTCATCTAGAACATATTTAACAAATTCTGCACAATAAAAATGATTTCTCCTTTTTATTCTTATTTTAAATGCTATTGCAAATAGTCCAAGCAAATTAAATTTATAATTTAATCTGTCTTTGTTTATTTCAACAATGATGTTCTTTATAGCTTTTACTTGTTTTTCTGTCAATTCTAAACAATAAATTTGAGCATTTGTTTTACTAAATCTTTTAAATGTTCCTTTATCCATATATTCGTGCACAAATCCTCCTATAAATGGATTATATGGATTTAATCTTCCAAAACTATACATTTCTTTTAAATTTACATCTAATGAAATTGATACATGCGCAAATTCATCTCTTGTAAATATTTTTATGATTTTTGACAATATTGTTCCCGTGTATGTTAAAATAATATATATTTTAGTATTCTTTTCATGCACTACCATTTTACCCCTTTGCTTTCAATTAGCCCAAATATCTCCATTAATAAATGTTGTTAATGCCATTATAAGAGCCTCTCTTGTTAAATCATATCTTGTAATCACTTCTTTTGTAAGATATGATATTGCCCCTTTTGTATTTTTTTGACCATTTCCATTAAATATTTTATTCATAACAATTCCTAAATCGGAATTAATAATATCATCTACATATCTATCTGGTACAGGAAATGCAGAGCTCGATCCAAAACTCTCTTCCCCATTTTTATTTTTTATTACTGCTATCTGAATAATGCACCATTTACCTAATAAATTTGTTATTCCAGATTCAACCCCAATAAAGAAATCAGCATCAACGTTATTTTCCTTTGCATACTTTATTAAATTATTAACTCTATTACTAGCGCCAACATATATTTCTTCATTTACTGGTTCATTACTAACATTTGAACTAACTGATATTCCTACTATGTTAACATTTTTATAAAATTTTTCAAATGCTTGTTTTGCTCCTTCAATTTTTCCAGGATTATTTGTTCCTATTAACACTTTCATTTATTTAACTTATATTATATTTTTATTTCTAATATAATCTCCTTCAAATTCATTATTTAATATATCCAATAGCTTCAGGACCATATCTCATGCTTCTAAATTCTTGATCTCCAATAAATATTCCAAGTTCAGCCGTTCGTGATATCCAATTAAATTTTGTTAAACTTCTTGTGGTGATAAATATATCCTATTTCCAACTATCTTTTTAAAGAATTCCATAAACTACTCCTTCATTTACTCTATAATTTTTTTTATTTGATTAAGTGCTCTAAATCTGTGCGATACAGAGTTTTTCTCAATATTTGTTGCTTCACCAAAGGTTTTCCCTAAATCATCTGAAAGAAAGATACAATCATATCCAAAAGATGTGTTCCCTCTTTCTTCATCTATTATTTTACCATATGTTTTTCCTTCTCTATAGTCATATGTTCCATCTATATGATATAAAACAATTAGTGAAACGAAATATGCTTTTTTATCTTTTCCTTTTAAATTTGCTATTACTTTATCTCTATTAGCTTGAGTATGTCCATGTACCCCAGAATATCTTGCACTATATATACCAGGTTCTAAATTTAATCCTTCGCAACATAAACCACTATCATCTGCAAGCACATCATAATTTAGATTTTTACTTTTTAAAAATTTGCTTATACTACTTGCTTTTATTAAAGCATTTTCTAAAAAAGTTGAACCAGTTTCTTCTATTTCTTCATTATATCCAATATCTTTTAATGTTAAAATTTCAACATTATTCAAAATTTCTTTTACTTCTTTTATTTTATGCTCATTATTTGATGCAAAAACTATCTTTTTCATATTATTATAATCTCCTTCGGAAAGGCTAATCTTTAAAGAAATATTTCATTCTTTCAATAAATTCTTGATTTGATTTTGTTTCTACAATTTGTTCCATTAATTGTTCTGTCATTTCTTGTACATTCATATTAGCCATTGTTTTTCTTAAGGCAAATACTGTTTCTAG
>SAMEA3663267__coassemble_7176_pt1 | contig 2300 bp, 3 predicted proteins | sample SAMEA3663267__metabat2_low_PE_011 | metagenome-assembled genome bin SAMEA3663267 (sample SAMEA3663267) | pig gut metagenome | biome: pig gut; feature: pig-associated habitat; material: faeces | place: China | collected 2013 | reverse complement strand
CCTACTCTATATTTTTTCATATATAACGAAGTTCTCATCACTATATATATTCTTATATGTATCTGTCTTTAGTTTGAAATATATATTTAGCTTTGCATCTTCTTTTAATATTATATGTGTAAATCCATATTCATCTAATTTTTCTTGTATGTTGCAGTTTAGACTATTTAGATTTATAAAATCTGTAAAAATATCTTTTTTACCGTTAAATTCTGGTGCATATAAATCTGCTCTTGAGTCTATAAAAACCGGTATATCATTAAACAATAAATAACTTCCATAGTTATATTCATTAAATAATTTCATCGTGCTTACATCTAAATTTTCATTAATCCAAATAGATGCTTGTACAGGATAATCTTTTTCTAATACATATTCATCATTCATTTTGTTTTTATATAGTATCGCAGATATAACTGCAATAATAATAGTTAGAATTACCATTATTATTGGTTTCGTACACACTCTCTCAAGTTCTTTTATTCCTTTATCGTCGTATTTCAATATAAAAGATGTAATTAGCCTATTTAATACAAATACTCCTAATAAAACAAACATTGATTCTTGTCTTCTAGTCATTAGTGCAAGTAATAATAAACCTGCAATTAGAAATAAATTTGATAGTCTTATTTTAGTATCTGTAAAGATTAAAAAAACTAAATAGACTTCTATTAGCACCAATAGTCCTATATGCTGTATCAATACGAGTGGTAGGTGCTCAGATATGTTATGAGTAGTATTTCCTTGCATTGTTTTGATTAGATATGTATATGGTGTATCTTTTAGAGGAGTTAATAGCCCTGTAAATATGCAAATAATCATAATGATAATTAACGGTACAACATATTTACTTGGTTTTACAATTAACTTGCTAAAACTTTTAACCTCTTTTTTTGCTTTTTCCTTAGCTAAATTTTCTTCCAGGTTAGCTATTTCATCTTCAATATTCTCATCTTTAATTACATTTTGATTTAATTTTTTAATTTTGCGTTTATATTTAATTACTTTCATATTAGCCAAAAGATATATTAAATACTCAACTATATATGGCATATAGAGTATGAAATAAAATGGGAATACTGCTAAATGTATATTTGCAATCAAGATTGGAATAATGATTAGTCCTATGGCATATCGTTTTTTTCCAGTTTCTAAAAAAGATTCTATAAAATATATTGTTAAAACAAAAAGTATAAAAGTTACAAGTTGTGCCCTTGCAGCTATATAGCTTTCCATTAAAATCATAGTAGATATTGTTAATATAAAAGATATTATTTTGTTTTTAGCTAATTTCACATTTGTAAAATATACAGTTAGTCCTAAAACAACTGTCAAAATTGCTGTTGCAACATATATGCCGTTCAAACCCTCCTATTTTGTAAACTAAATACGTACAAACATCATACGCCCAATGCGGATATGTATAGTCTAAATCTTCATGCCATGAGAATGGGTCTTTCATTGTTATTCCATTTTCTACAATATATTCTCCTATTTTTATAGTATAATATGTATCATTTTGCAGAGTTCTTGGAGTTAAAGCTATACATAGTATTGTTATTAATAATACTGCCATCATAGTAAATCTTATTGAAATTTTTTTATTTTCCATAAAATTTCTCCTTTATTTCATTTTTCATATATTATCATAAAAGCATAAAAAAAACAACCCATAGATTAGTATGAGTCAATCTTCATTATTAATCATTTATTGAGACATGTAAATAATCGTATATTTGAAGCGATTACGGAGCAGGTATGCGAAAAAAGTAATTAAGCTGGGAACATTGTATAGAAATGCAAAATATCGGACTTGTAGAAATTTTTGGTCATAGTAAAAGACACATATTCTATGATAAACTTCCGGTTAGAGTAATTCGTGATGATGTAGTTGAATCCTATGAAATGATAGAAAAAACCTTAGATGCTTCTAGGTTTTTTTGGAGCGAACGTCGTAGTTATCTACAACTTTTTTCTCTCTTAACGATTGATACAAATATCAATCAAGTTATATATAGATTAGCAAACAATTTAATAAAAATCAAGTGATTTTGCAAAAAACATTTACGAAATTTTGTTCTTTTTGTATTGATTTATTGTAAATTGTATGTTATACTAGCTAACATAGGAAATGAACATAGTAGTAGATATGTGTTGCCACTGCACTCGATAACTTTTGTTATCAGAAAGTGAGGTGGTGTTTATGAGTTTTATACTATTTTTACTAATAGCCTTAATGGCTTCTACAACAATAAACGTAGCCTTATTGACGATTTTATACATAAAATATGTAAATTCAA
>SAMEA3663267__coassemble_4456_pt1 | contig 3076 bp, 4 predicted proteins | sample SAMEA3663267__metabat2_low_PE_011 | metagenome-assembled genome bin SAMEA3663267 (sample SAMEA3663267) | pig gut metagenome | biome: pig gut; feature: pig-associated habitat; material: faeces | place: China | collected 2013 | reverse complement strand
TATGTTTTTCCATTTCAATCTTCCTATATACATAAATATAAAAAAGCTTGGAGGTTTGAATTCTCAAACCTCCAGCTTTCCCCATGGGAGGCGGGGATGCTACTTAGCTACGGCGCATGTGATAATACTCGTTGGTGGAAGAATCTGCAGGATCGTCGTTGACATGAAAGTCTCCATCACCGCACACATATCCTATGCGGTTTCCGTTTCCGTCATAGACGTCTCCGTTTTCGCAATATCCACCGGGATAGTCCTTACGGAAGTCTACGCTGTCTTTCCATTCCATAGTAGCGTCCTCCTTTCTCAAATATAATAATGCTAATTGCATTATCAAAAATATTATATTATCATTTCCATTTTTTGTCAATAATTTTGCATAAAAAATTGTGAAAATGTGGTTAATGTTAAGACCCCAATTTTCAAATTAGTAGCTCCACGTGTCGGTTGGACATTTTCTTTTCGTGCTTTAGCCTAAGAAAAGAAAATGTCCAACCGACAGCAAGATGGAGCGGATTATATATTAATTAGTCTGAACTGTAACAGAATGTGGAGTTAACTCTAAACAATTCTCGATATTTTAGAATAAAAAACACTTAATTTTAGATAATATTAAATGAAAAGCCATTGTTTCATATGGTTTGCATTAGATTTTAATAATAATTTTAACTATAGCTCTTATGATGACAAATATTTCTCTTTTTGGTATTTTATATTTTTATAAGTAAACATAATATTCAATAGATCTGTTGACAAACATGGGAAAAAATAATATAATTTTTTTGATAATGCAATTAGCATTATTATATTATTATATTCAAATCATTTTAGGAAAGGAGAAAGCTACTATGAAAAAGAAAGGCAACAGAGACTTTCATAAGGATTATGCTGATATATATCGCGAAAAGGGAGATGTCTATGACGAAACCCGTGTAGGAGGCGAATGTATCGGTGAAGGATCCTATGAAAAAAATAGTCCTAGCATCTATCACATGAATGATAGATAGTAGCATCCATATTTTCCATAATGGGAAAGCTGGAGGTTTGAAAATTCAAACCTCCAAGTTATTATATAATGAGACTTAAAGGTGAAAATTGTTTAAATGTAATAGAATTCTTTACGTGAAAATGCTTTTATGATATAATCACAACGTATTAAATTTGAGAGGTGATTATATATATGAGAAATGTTGGAACAGTAACACGCGGAATAAGAACACCAATAATTAAAGCAAATGATGATTTAGCAAAAATAGTAGTTGATTCACTTTTAGAGGCAAAAAAAAATGACAATTTCGAATTTAGGGATAGAGATATTGTTGCAGTAACGGAGGCAGTGGTAGCTATTGCAGAAAACAACTATGCTACAGTAGATGCGATTGCAGAAGATATTAAAAATAAATTCCCAAAAGGAGAAATTGGACTTCTAAATCCTATCTTAAGCAGAAATAGATTTTCAATTTTATTAAAGGCAATTGCAAGGGGAACTAAACATATTACAATACAGCTTAGTTTTCCAAGTGATGAAGTGGGAAACGGAATCCTTGATGAAGATAAATTAGATGCAAATGGTATAGATTTATCAAGCATTATTTCAGAAAAAGAATATGCTGAAAAATTTGGAGATTTTGTTCATCCATTTACAGGAATAAATATGGTGGATTTTTATAGGGACCTTATAGAAAAGGAAAATTGTAAAGTTGACTTTGTATTTAGCAATAATCCAAAAACTATATTAGAATATTCAAAGGATGTTTTAGTTGCAAATATTCACACAAGGGCAAAAACAAAAAAACTTTTAAAAGCAAGTGGTGGAAATATTATTTTAGGATTAGACGATATTTTAACTACTTCTGTAAATGGTAGTGGATATAACTCTAAATATGGTTTATTAGGTTCAAACAAAGCTACAGAAGAAAAGGTTAAATTATTCCCAGAACATGGAGATGCTTTGGTAGAAAAAATTCAAAAAGAATTAGCAACAAAAACAGGAAAACATATAGAAGTAATGATTTATGGAGACGGAGGATTCAAAGACCCCGTAGGTAAGATTTGGGAATTAGCAGATCCAGTAGTTTCGCCAGCTTATACAAGAGGGCTAGAGGGAACTCCAAATGAATTAAAATTAAAATATTTATCAGATAATCAATTTAAAGAACTTAAAGGAGACGAATTAAAACAAGCAATTATTGATGAGATAAAGAAAAAACCAGAAAATTTAAAAGGAAGTATGCAAACACAAGGAACAACGCCAAGAAGATTAACAGACCTTATTGGTTCATTATGTGATTTAACTTCTGGAAGTGGAGATAAAGGAACTCCAGTAGTATTTATTCAAGGATATTTTGATAATTTAGCAAGTGAATAGTAACAAAAAAAGCAATATTTTTTAAAAAAAGTATTGCTTTTTTTATAATTATAATGTAAAATTAAAACGAAGTGGAGGAAAGTGGTAAAAAGTGGAGCCAAATTCCAAAAGAGGTGAACAAAATGTTAATTGGAGAATATGAGCATACAATTGATGCTAAAGGCAGATTAATAATGCCAGCTAAATTAAAAGAAGATATCGGAGAAAAATTCGTTATTACTAAAGGTTTAGATGGTTGCTTGTTTGTATACTCTCTAAAAGAATGGCAAAACTTCGAAGAAAAATTAAGAACATTTCCACTTACAAATAAAGATGCGAGAGCTCTAATGAGGTTTTTTTTAGCAGGAGCAACTGAATGCGAAATAGACAAGCAGGGCAGATTTTTAATAGCAGGTTCATTAAGAGAATTTGCTGGGTTAGAAAAAGAAGTTGTAGTAATAGGTGTGCTAAATAAGATAGAAATTTGGAGCAAGGATAAATGGCTAAAATATAGCGAGGAAGAGAACAATACAGCAGATGAAATTGCAGAAAAAATGGCAAATTTAGGTATATAACTGTTAAAGTTTATATAAATACAAAAGATAAAGTTTAAAATTACAAAAGAAAAGGTTATACAAAAGATAAAATTTTTAAGTTTTACAAAAGAAGAGGCTATACAAAAGATAAAGTTTTTAAGTTTTACAAAAGAAGAGGCTATACAAAAGATAAAAT
>SAMEA3663267__coassemble_3617_pt1 | contig 3521 bp, 3 predicted proteins | sample SAMEA3663267__metabat2_low_PE_011 | metagenome-assembled genome bin SAMEA3663267 (sample SAMEA3663267) | pig gut metagenome | biome: pig gut; feature: pig-associated habitat; material: faeces | place: China | collected 2013 | reverse complement strand
GTAGTTGCAATGAAACAATTACTAGAAGCAGGTGTTCATTTCGGACATCAAACAAAAAGATGGGATCCAAAAATGGCAGAATATATCTACCAAGCAAGAAATGGTATTCACATCATCGATTTACAAAAGACATCAAAGAAAATTGATGAAGCTTATGACTTTATCAAAAGCGTAGCAGCAGAAGGAAAAGATGTACTATTTGTTGGTACAAAAAAACAAGCACAAGAATGTGTAAAAGAAGCAGCTTTAAAGAGCAATATGTTCTATGTTGATCAAAGATGGTTAGGTGGAATGCTTACAAACTTTAAAACAATTAGAACAAGAGTTGAAAGATTAAAGAAACTAGAAGAAATGGAAACAGATGGAACTTTCGATTTATTACCTAAAAAAGAAGTTGCAAACTTAAAAAATGAAATGGAAAAACTAGAAAAAAATCTTGGTGGTATTAAAGAAATGACAAAATTACCAGGAGCAATGTTTGTGGTTGATCCAAAAAATGAAAGAATAGCAGTTTTAGAAGCTAAGAAATTAAATATTCCAATTATAGGTTTAATAGACACAAACTGCAACCCAGAGGATGTTGATTATCCAATTCCAGGTAATGATGATGCAATAAGAGCAGTAAAATTAATTACAGATGTTCTTGCAGATGGAATTATTGAAGGAAGACAAGGCGAGATGACAGAAGAAATAAATATGCCAGAGCAAGCTCCAGCTGAAGAAGAAAAAAGCATGGAAGAAGTTGTAGCAGAATCAGAAGCTGAATAATTAAATTTAATAGACGGCGTATTTTTAGCCGTCTAAATTTTAAAAATATAAAGGAGGACTTACAATATGGTAACAGCACAGTTAGTAAAAGAATTAAGAGAAAAAACAGGTGCAGGAATGATGGACTGCAAAAAAGTTTTAATGGAAACTAATGGAGATATGGAAAGAGCAGCAGAGCTATTAAGAGAAAAAGGTATAACAAAAGCTGCAAAAAAATCAGATAGAATCGCAGCAGAAGGTTTAGTATACTGCTATTTATCAGATGATAAAAAAGTAGGTGTTGTACTAGAAGTTAATGCTGAAACAGACTTTGTTGCTAAAAACGAAGAGTTTAGAACATTTGTTGCAAACACAGCAAAACAAATAGCTGTAAAATCTCCAAAAGATGTTCAAGATTTATTAGCAGAAAAATCTATTGATGATTCTTCAAAAACAATACAAGAAATATTAACAGATAAAATTGCTACAATCGGTGAAAATATGAGCATTAGAAGGTTTGAAAGATTTGAAAGCAATGGTTTAATTGAAACATATACTCACGGAGATGGAAAAATCGGAGTTTTAGTTGATTTTTCTAAGGGAAATCCAGAAGTTGCAAAAGATGTTTGTATGCAAATTGCAGCAGCTAGACCAGAATATTTAAATAGAGAAGCTGTTCCTGAAGATGCAGTAGCTCATGAAATGGAAATTTTAAAAGCACAAGCTATGAATGAAGGAAAACCAGAACAAATTGCAGAAAAAATAGTTCAAGGAAGAATTGGAAAATTTTATAGTGAAATATGCTTAGTAGAACAAGAATTTGTTAAAAATCCAGATATAAAAATATCAGAATTATTAAAACAAAATGATGCAGAAATAGTAAGATTTGCAAGATTTGAAAAAGGTGAAGGACTTCAAAAAAGAGAAGAAAATTTTGCTGAAGAAGTTGCAAAACAAATTAAATAGTTAACTAATATAAAAAACACGAATCGATTTATAGATTCGTGTTTTTTAAATATTTGCCAGAGGATTATTTTCTACAGCTGCTCTTATTTGTTTGTTATCAACATGAGTATAGATTTCTGTAGTAGATATACTTTCATGTCCAAGGAGTTCTTGAAGAGCTCTAATATCGACATTTCCATATTGATACATAAGTGTTGCTGCAGTATGTCTTAATTTATGTACAGAATATTTTTTTGTATCTAATCCAGCTTTTAATAATTCTTTTTTTACAATCATTTGAACAGTTCTATTACTAATTCGTTCTTTCCTCTCACTTAAGAATAGGGCATCACGAGAATTATAAGCGATGCCTTCTTTAGGCCTAATAGCTAAATAACTATTTATTGCTTTTAAGCAGGCATTATTAAGGTATATAGTGCGTTCTTTATTACCTTTACCAATTACATTTAGTTTGCAATCATTAAAATCAATATCTTTAATATTTATATTAACAAGTTCAGAAAGACGCATTCCGCAATTTAAAAAAAGGGTTATTATGCAATAATCACGAGCAGAATTTCTATCTTTTGTGTCTTCCTTAGCAGTATCTAATAGCTTTTTACTATCTTCTAAAGATAAATATTTTGGAATTCTTTTCCCAATTTTTGGAGTTTCCAAGTCTAATGCAGGATTATTTGAGATTATTTTTTCTTTTTTATATAAATAATTAAAAAAGACCCTAATTGAAGCAACTTTTCTAGCTCTAGTAGCAGGCTTACTATTATTATGAGTAGTTAAATAAGCTAAATAAGCGTGAATATCTTCTAATGATATTAAGTTTAAATCTGAAATAGAGAAATTTGAAATATCTACTTCCTTAAAATTATCGCATTTTTTTATACTGTTAGATGCTTTAACATATTTTAAAAAGTTTGATATATCATAATTGTATTCTTTTATAGATGTTGGAGACTTATTAAGTATTGTTAACGAATAATCTAAAAATGAATTTAAAAAGTCAGGATTTTGCTCTCTATTAATCATTATTTTCTCCTTATAATATAATTCTAATATATAATAATATATAATTTTATTAGGAATTTGTCAAATACAATAGAATAATGATGGAGTGGATTATATAGCAATTAGTCTGAACATTAACCTTTATTAAAATAATAATATTTTTATTTTATTTGTAAATAATAATTACATGAGAATTTTTGTGGAAAGGGGAACAAAAAATGGAAGATGTTTCAATTTTAAAAGAAATAAATAAAGATAGCAAAATGGGAATGGACTCGTTAAGCATTATTCTAAAAAAAATAGAAGATGAGGATTTTAAAAAAGTATTAAATAATCAGCATGATGAATATCAAAATATTTTTGATAGAACACAAGAACTATTAGTACAAGAAAAGGAAGATATAAAAGATACATCACCGATGATTAAAACAATGTCATGGATGGGAATACAATTAAATACTATAAATGATAATAGCAATTCTAAGCTTTCTGAAATTTTAATACAAGGGAATAATATGGGAATTATAAAAGGTACCAAACTTTTAAATGATGGCACGTATAAAGAGAAACAAGTAAAAAATATTCTAAATGATTTTGTAAGATTACAAGAGAAGAATATTGATGATTTAAAGAAATATCTTTAAAATATAAAAAACAGAAAAAACTAACATTTATTGTTAATTATTTATGTATAAATATTAGCATTAAACTTTAATAATACAAACCAAATTTATACATCAGTACTATTCCCATTATAGGTTTACAATAGATATGTCACAGTAAGTAAAAAATAAAAAATGAGAAAT
>SAMEA3663267__coassemble_3215_pt1 | contig 3795 bp, 5 predicted proteins | sample SAMEA3663267__metabat2_low_PE_011 | metagenome-assembled genome bin SAMEA3663267 (sample SAMEA3663267) | pig gut metagenome | biome: pig gut; feature: pig-associated habitat; material: faeces | place: China | collected 2013 | reverse complement strand
AACATTAATAAAATGAGCGAACTCAGAGAATATATATATACTAAAAAACCAGGAGATGAAATTAAATTAACAATACTAAGAAATAAAAAAGAAAAAGAAATAACAGTAAATTTAGGAAAAAAATAGAAAAAATATTTAAATTATAATAAAAATGTAGTATAATAACATTTGTGTTTGAAATAAAATATGAATTATTAGGAGGGAATGTTATGGTAATAGCAATAGTAGGAGCAAATTGGGGAGACGAAGGAAAAGGCAAAATGAGTGATATATTATCTCAAGATGCTGAAGTAGTTGTAAGATTTCAAGGTGGTGCAAATGCAGGACATACAATAGTTAACGAATATGGAAAAACAGCATTACATCTTTTACCATCAGGAATTTTTAGAGAAAATGTAGTAAATGTAATAGGACAAGGAGTTGCTTTTGATATAAGTGCATTTTTAAAAGAATTAGAAGAAGTCAAAGCAAAAGGAATGAAAAATCCTAATATTGTTATTTCAGATAGAGTTCAGATTTTGATGCCATATCATATTAGATTAGATGAATTAGAAGAAGAAAGACTTGGCAAAAAAAACTTCGGGTCTACAAAATCAGGAATAGCACCATTTTATTCTGACAAGTATGCGAAAATAGGAATACAAATCTCAGAAATTTATGATGATGAATATTTAAAAGATAGATTAACAAATATATTAACAGCAAAAAACAAGACAATTTCAGCATTGTATGGAGAAGAAAACCAAATTGATATAGAAGAGATGTATAATTTCTTAATTAATTCTAGAGAAACATTAAGACCATATTTATGTGATGTTGCGAAATTCTTAAATGAAAAAATTAAAAATAATAAAAACATTATTTTAGAAGGGCAATTAGGAACACTAAGAGATTTAGATAATGGTATATATCCATTTACTACTTCATCTTCACCACTTGCAGGATTTGGAGCAGTTGGAGCAGGAATTCCACCATATGAAATAAAGAAAATTTATGCAATTACAAAAGCATATTCAACATGTGTTGGAGTAGGAGCTTTTACTACTGAAATATTTGGAGATGAAGCAAAAGAATTAAGAGACAGAGGTGGAGAATACGGAGCAAAAACAGGTAGACCAAGAAGAGTAGGTTGGTTTGATACAATAGCAACTAGATACGGATGTATGTTACAAGGTGCAACAGATGTTGTAATGTCAATGGTAGATGTTTTAGGATATCTTGACAAAATACCAGTATGTACAGCATACGAAATAGATGGAAAAATTATAAAAGACTTCCCAACTACACTATCATTAAATAAGGCAAAACCAGTTTATGAATATTTAGATGGCTGGAAATGTGACATAAGTGATATAAAAGAATATAAAGATTTACCAGAAAATGCAAAGAAATACATAGAATTTATAGAAAAAGAAATAGGATATCCAATAACAATGATTGGAAATGGACCAAAGAGAGAAGATATAATACTTAAAAAATAGGAGAAAAAAATGAACAATTTAAAAATCAATGGAATTTATAAGCACTATAAAGGGGACTTATATTTAGTCCAAGATATTATTTATCATAGTGAAACCGGCGAAAAAATGATTGCATATAGAGCATTATATGGAGATAACAAACTTTGGTGCAGGCCATATAATATGTTCTTCGATGAAGTAAACAAAAATGGACAAAAATATAGATTTGAATTACAAGAAATAGAAAGTAAAAAAACCAGTAGCTAAAACTACTGGTTTTTTAAAATTTTATACAATAAAAATTCTATTATCTAATTTAATTAAATTTTAAATAACATAATGTATATTTTCTCATTAAATTACTCGTAACAGCGTAGTATATGTTTATGAGAGCACATCATTTTTAACTCTTACATATGTTGCATTAAACGATTTAATACAAAACACAAAAAGAAATATAAGTGTATGTCAAAATTGCAGAAGATATTATCTTCAATACTCTGGGAAAGAAATATATTGTGAACTGCCAAATCAAGATGGAAGTCCTACTTGTAAATCTTATGCTTCAAGAAAAGCTTATGATATAAAAATAGTAGAAGATACTGCAGAACTTGCATATAAAAGGGAATATCAGAGAAGAATGACAAAAGTATATCGTGCTAGTGAAGTTGTGAAGCCAGTAATGAGAATGGAATTTAATACTTGGAAAGATAAAGCAAGAAAGCAATTAAAATTATATAGAGAAAACAAAAATACAGCTGATGAATTATGTAATTGGTTAGAAAAAAACAAATAAAAAAAATTAAACTAATTCGCTCCATAACTATTGACTTATGGAGTGGATTAGTTTAAAATATTATTGGGGGAAAATTAAAATGTTATATAATTATAATGAATTATTAGCCAAATATAAAAGTGCTTATCAAATTCAAAAAGCTGTTGAAAATAAAGAAATATATAAAATAGAAAAAGGAATATATTCAGATAATCCTAGTGTTCATTATTTGGATATTGTAAATAAAAAATATCCTTATGCTGTAATAACTTCATTTTCAGCCTATTACTATCATAATTTAACAGATGTTATTCCAGATAAAATTTATTTAGCAACAGATAGAAATAATAGAATGATATATTCTAACAAAATAAAGCAAATTCGTATGAAAGATGAGTTATATAATTTAGGAAAAACTCAAATTGAGTATGAAGGAATAAAAATAAATATTTATGATAAAGAAAGAATGCTAATTGACTTAGCGAGAAATAAAAATCAAACAGGATACGATTTATACAAAGAAATAATAGCTAATTATAGGAAACAAGTGAACTCATTAGATACACAAAAGATAGAAGAATATTTACAATACTTTGTAAATGGAGATAAAATTTTTGAAATAATTCAAGATGAGGTGTTTTAATGGATATATATGAAGCTGTTAATAAGTACATACAATCAGGTTATTCAGAAGATGACGCAATTCTAAAAGTTGCACAAGATATTGTTTTACTTAAAATAGGAAATAGCAAATATAGCAAAAATATCACTGTAAAAGGTGGAGTTGTAATGCATAATATATCTAAAGATATGCGTCGTGCAACTCGTGATATGGATATAGATTTTATAAAATATTCTTTAGAAGATAAATCTATTCGTGAATTTATAAAAGAATTAAATAATACAGGTGATGGAATAAAAATTAAAATAACAGGAAAAATTGAGCCATTACATCATCAAGATTATGACGGAAAAAGAGTTTATATACAATTGACAGATAAAAATAAGTATTCTATTAGTTCAAAGCTAGATATTGGAGTACATAAATATTTTAATATAGAGCAAGATGAATATTTCTTTGATTTCAGCATTATAGATAAAAGTGTTAGCTTACTTATAAATTCAAAAGAACAAATAATTGTTGAAAAGCTAAAATCTTTATTGAAATTTGGTATAACTTCAACTAGATTTAAAGACATATTTGATTTTTATTATTTAATATATAATGAAAATCTAGATAAGGACAAGCTAATAAAGTACATAGATATATTAATTTTCAAAGATGGAAATATGAGAGAACATACAATGGAAGACATTAGTAAAAGATTATCAAGTATCTTAAACAATAGTAGATTTCAGTCAAGAATTAACACAGCAAATAATAATTGGTTAGAAATGCCAATAGAAGATGTAACGGAAAGTATATTAAATTATTTTGAAGGATTAACATTAGTTGCTTTATAAACTTTGTGAGAGAAAAATTTCGTAAAAACCGTATAATACATATATTATAATATAAAAATCAATCAAATTAAATAGGTGAAACTATATATGAATAAT
>SAMEA3663267__coassemble_2729_pt1 | contig 4194 bp, 1 predicted proteins | sample SAMEA3663267__metabat2_low_PE_011 | metagenome-assembled genome bin SAMEA3663267 (sample SAMEA3663267) | pig gut metagenome | biome: pig gut; feature: pig-associated habitat; material: faeces | place: China | collected 2013 | reverse complement strand
GTCCAACCGACAGCAAGATAGAGTGGATTATATATTAATTAATCTGAACTGTAACAGGATATTGACCTCACTTAAATCAAGTAAGGCCAATATTTTTATTCATTATAATACATATCTTTTAATAAGTACTATTCCTGTTGCTATAATTGCAATTACAACTAATCCTATTGCTATATATGAATTTCCCCCACCAGTTTTTACTGTTAATATTACTAATGCATAATCATCATCATCTTCTTGTTCGTGATCATATTGTGTAATATCTATATCTCCTGGTGTTGAATCGATATCTGCTGCATCTCCATATTCATTATAATCTGCAGTAATTGCTGCAATATTTGTTTTTACTCCAAGATTGTTCTCGTCATTTATCCAAGTAAATATAACTTCGATTTCTTTGCTTTCTCCTGGATTTAGTAATGTTGTTTCTAGTGCATGGGTTACTATTTTTGTTTCTCCAACCTTTTCCCAAATTGGGTTATCTTCTTGTACAAATTTTAATCCTTCTGGAATATAATCTGTAATTTCTGTAGCATATCCAGCTATATCACCTTCATTTGCTACTCTTATTGAATATACAAATTTTACTTCCGTTTTGTTAATTTTTTTCTTGTCAATTACAACTTGTGCTAGTGGCTCATTTTCGTTATTTGGTCTTCCTTCTTGTTCTGTAAGTCCTACATTTGGTTTAAATCCTGTTTCTGTCGTAGTCGTTACTCCATCTATTGTCACAATAGTTTTTGTTACCCATTTTTGTAAGCTTAAATCAAAAGTTTTAACATATATGCTTTCAACATCTTGGTCATCTTCACCGTCAATCCATTCTCCTGGAGTTGAATCTTCATCATCATCACTATCTTCTGCAATTTGTGCATGATTTATAATAATTCTGTCTTCATTTTCTACTGGAACAGCTGAATCATCTACTTGGAATACCAATTTAACATCTCTATAATCTGGGTTAAATGGTTCTATATTGCTTATTGGTAAATTGCTATCAAATGGATTTATTAAGTTTGGATTAATATTGTCTTCATCACTCATAAGAGTGTTTCCATATGCTTCTGATAGATAATCTGTAGTTAACCTTACTGCTTCTTCTACATTCTCTGTTTCATTTCCTTGGCTATCTAACATCTTCCATCTATAACTTTTATTTACTGTATTTGTAGGAATATATACAAGTCCTGCTGGTATATCATCTACTATTTCTTCAGCATATCCTGCAATTGAACCTTCATTGTATACTCTTATTGTATATGTTACTAAATCTGCATTTACTACTTCTACCGGTGTTTTATCATGTATATATTCTAAATCTCCTGTTTCTTCATTTAACACTACTTCTGGTATTCTTGATGTTACTTCAGTTTCATTTACAGCTGTAATAAATTTACGTAAAGCTAAGTCAAAGTATCTAACTTGTAATCTTTCATAATCATCATCATCTTCTTGATAAGTGCTATTTTCTGGTGCTGGTTTTAATATATAATTTTCAATATTTACCGGACTTACATTGTCCCTATCATGATTATTTAATATTTGATTATTTTCATTTACTGCAACTGAATTTGAAATTTCTGCAATATTTACTATTTCATTTTCATATGTATTTGGTGCAATTACTTTAAATTCTATTTTTACATCTCTATAGTCTAAATCTATTCCTCCATCATATCCTTTTAGTAGTCCTTCTACTTCTCCATTATCTGTACGAACCTTAGACCAATAATTTGTATTTATTGTATTTATATTTAGTACATTTTCAAATGTCCACATATATGTTGTATTTACATCACTATCTAGAATGAACTCTAATCCTTCTGGAATATGTTCTGTAATAGTATTAACATATCCATCAAGTTCTCCTTCATTATATACCCTTAGAGTATATGTTACGATATCTCCAGTTTTTACTGTTACTGCATCTTTTGGATGTGTATAACTTGCTGTTGTAGTTGTTGTAAGTGTACTTACATCATATTTTGGAGATCTATCTTCGTCTAGAATTTCTTCTCCATTTCTCTTGATTGATGTAATAAATTTACGAAGTGCTAAGTCAAAATTTGCTCCTTTTATTACTACTTTTTCAAAATCATCATCATCTTCTTGTCCTACATAATAATTTTCTGATTCTGTTTCACCTTGAATTATATTTGTTCCCCAATAGTTTTCTAAGTCTGTTGGTATTGCTGGATCGTTTGGTTTTGAATCTCTATCCTCTATGTCTCCTTCTACTTCGTATTCAGATATTTCTGCCATATTAGTTAATACTAAATCTGCATCTTGCTCGTCTGCATCTTGCTCGATAGCAATTACTTTACATACTATATTTATTTCCTTGCTATCTAGTTTATTTGTGTCTGCAGTTATTGGATTTAATGTATATTCTTCTAAATATCTTATTATTAATTTGTTATCTAATATTTGATATAAGTATTTTTTAGTAGTTTCTGCTTCTTGTAGTATTTCTTGTATATCATCTTCACTTAAGTTTTGTATGTCGTCTCCATCTCTTACTGCAACAAAATCTGGGTTTTTTTCTGGTACAAACTCTATTCTATCTGGTAAGTAATCAATAATTTCTGTTACTTTTCCTTCTATTGGCCCTTCATTATATACAGCTATTGTATATGTAACAATATCTCCTGTTTTCACTTCTACTGGTTTCTTTGAGTGTTTATATATTGCTGTTGTTGATTCTCCTGTTATAAGTGTAGATGTATCTGGAACTGGAACTCTTGAAGCTATAGTTACTTCTTCTCCATCTCTTTCTATTTTTGTTATGTATTTACGAAGTGCAAAGTCTGGTTTTCTGTTTTCTACAACTGTTTCTGTATTACCATTACCATCTATAACCTCATCTTCTACTAATAATACTGGTTGATCACTTGGTTCAGCAGTCCATAAAGTAGCAATTCTATCTATTCTTGAATATGTATAATCTATACTCAATTTAAATTCAACTATTGTTGCTCCATCCATACTATCTTTATTTATTGCCACATAAAATTGTTCACCATCTTTAATATCATAATTAAAATTAGTTACGACTTCATTATTTATTGTTATTAACATTGCTCTATTTATAATAGTATATTCTGTTGCCGTAATTGTTGATTTATATCCAAATGTAGGAACGACATCAATGTTCCAAGAATCATTTGGATTTGTAATGTTTAATTTGAAAGGCCCTACAACATAATACGAATTACTTATTCCATTATATTCAAAACTTTTTTCAAAAACTGTTGCTGATAATGTTGTTTCTAATTCCACTCCTGGTAAATTCACTTCTCCATTTATTGGTCTTACATTTCCTGTTCCATAGCTTGCTGCACCTTTTTTAGCTGATGTTACTAAATAATCATATAATTTTTTTACTTGCTTTCCTCTTTGTCGTGTAGTATCTATTTCATCTAAATTTGAAGTGTTTATTTTTAACAAGTTATCTATAGCTTGATCTTCTGTTATAAACCCTGCATAATTTGAAAATGTCCAAAAGGCACATTGCTGAATAACATCTATATCATCTAATGTTAATTTTAATGTGTTGTTTTGTGGCAATGGAAATATTTCTGCATTTGTTAATAAATCAACAATTTCAGAATCTGTAATTTGAATATTTTCATTTATTAAAGCGATATTATCTGCTAACCATAAAATACAGTTATATGGTGTAAAAAGATATTCTTCGTTGTCTGTATCTATATATGTGTATTCTGTATCTATGTTATTGTATCCAACAGTATTGGTATAATATTCAATTATTTCATCTACGTTTGTTTTTAGATTTCCCAATTTATTATATGTAATGTCTTGTAGATTTTGTATGTCTGTATTTTCAGCACCAAAACCTAATCCAAATCTTAAACAATATAAACTTTTTAAGTATTGTAGTTCTTCGCTTGTTTCTAATCGTTCACCTATCTTAAATATTGTTTGTGCTGGATTGCTAAATATTGTATATTTGTCATTTCCTACTGTTCCATCCCCATCATCATCACTAAATGGTCTTGTTTCATTAATATTTAATATCATTGGTTCGTTTATTGCGTTTACTCTAATTTCTAAAAAACTTAATGTTAATACAAAAACAAGTAATCCTAATAAAATTTTAAATTTCTTCATACACATACCTTCCTCGTATAATATGTTTATAAGGTTTATTTAATATGAATTTTATAAACATAT
>SAMEA3663267__coassemble_2681_pt1 | contig 4242 bp, 4 predicted proteins | sample SAMEA3663267__metabat2_low_PE_011 | metagenome-assembled genome bin SAMEA3663267 (sample SAMEA3663267) | pig gut metagenome | biome: pig gut; feature: pig-associated habitat; material: faeces | place: China | collected 2013 | reverse complement strand
ACAAAAGTCACAATATTTGTAATAAGTATTGCAAAATCTAAAAAATTCATATATAATGTACAAGAAAAATAATGTTACAAAAATATTATTTAAATATTACAATTGTGTTAACCCTATTGACTTATGAGAAATTTACAATAAAATATATATATCAAAGAGGTTTTTTTAAAGATGAGGGTAATTAGTGGAGTAGCTAGAGGAACAAAACTCATATCACAAGAAGGTTTAGATACAAGACCAACTTTAGATAGAGTAAAAGAAGCATTATTTAGTATTATACAGTTTGATTTAAAAGGAAAAAGTGTTTTAGATTTGTTTGCTGGAAGTGGTGCACTAGGAATAGAGGCACTAAGCAGAGGGGCTAAAAAAGCAGTATTTTGCGATAAAGATATAAAAGCAATAAAAGCAATTACAAAAAATGTGCAAAACACAAAATTTGAAAATCAAAGTGTTATATTAAGAAAAGATTATAATCTAGCATTAAAACAATTATGTGATAAAAAAAACAAATTTGATTTTATATTTTTAGATCCACCATATAAAACAGATTTTGCTGTAAAAGCAATAGACATTGTAATAAAATATGATTTATTAACCAAAGATGGTATTATAGTTTTAGAAACAAATGATATTAACAAAAAAAATGATATTTTATTGATTGATGGAATAGAAATTTATGACGAAAGAAAATATGGAAATGTAATTCTCATATTTATTCGAAAGGAGTAGAACATGGAAATTTTTACGCTATTAGAAACATTAGAGGATATAATGGAGAGGAGTAAAACAGTACCTTTTACAGAGAAAACAATTGTAGAAAAAGATGAAGTGTTAGAAATAATTAAAGAAATAAGATTAAAGCTTCCTGATGAATTGAAACAAGCAAAATGGGTAAAAGAAGAGCGTGAACGTATATTACAAGAATCACAAAAAGAAGCTGATGATATAGTTAAAGAAGCTGAAAATAGAATTATAGCTATGATAGATGAACATGAGATTACAAGAAAAGCTTATGAACAGAAAGCAGAAATAATCGAAACAGCAAACGAGATGTCTAGAGAAATTTCTAAAGGAACAAAAGACTATGCAGATAGCATATTAGCTAATTTAGAGTCAGCGATTAATGGTATAATGGTGTCTTTAAATGATACAATATCAACAATAGAAAACAATAGAAAAGAACTAAAATAAATATCTGAAAGTCAGGAATTGTCAATAAAATTGGAGTTTCTGACTTATTTTTTAATAATAAGGAGCAAATATGGCAAATAAAAAAAGAAAAAAAACAAAAAAGAAAGATGTAGGAATAGACTTACAAGTAGTGATATTAATAGTAATTAGCATTTTATTAGGATTAATAATATATGTTCAATCTGGATATCTGGGTGAAACCTTAAGCCCTGTAATAGGAGGACTTTTTGGATGGATAAAATATTTTATTCCAATAGGTGCTTTTTCTGTTGCAGTATCTATTGCATGTGAAGAAGATAAACAATCTATTATTAGAAAAATGCTTCAATATGGAGTAATGCTAATATGTATTTCTGCAATAATAACAGTAATAACTTCACACATTGATTATACGAAAGATATTGAAGAAATAGTTACAGAAGCTTATCAATTAGGAAATAACAATATCGGAGGAGGAGCTTTTGGTGCCTTACTTGCTGTAGCACTTATAAAGCTAACAGGAAAAATAGGAGCAATAATAATTGCAATAGGAATTACTGTAATTACTGCAATATTCCTTTATGGAATTAAACCAGCCGAAAAATTAAAAGAAATAGTAGAGCAAAGAAAACAAAGAAAAGAAGAAAAAGCAAATATTATTGCTGGAATAAAAAAGGATAAAATTGAAAATATAATTATTAAAGAAGAAAAAGACAGTAAAGAAAAAAATTTAAAAGATACAGATGAACAGATGAATATTAATATTGTTAATGAAAATTCATTATTCAGAAAACAAGAGGAAGAAAAAAAGGATACATCTAAAGAGGTTTTGACTTTAGAACATACTATAACTGTTGAAGATAAAGACTATGAATTCCCACCAATAGAGTTTTTAAATGCTTCAAAAACTAATGTAAAAAACACTAAAAAGGCGTTGACAGAAACAGCTTCAAAATTGCAAAAAACTCTGCATAGCTTTGGAGTAAGTGCAAAAGTGGAAAATGTATCAGTAGGGCCAACAATTACAAGATATGAATTAAAACCAGCAGAAGGTGTACGAGTAAGTAAAATAGCAAAATTAGCTGATGATATTGCTTTAAATTTAGCAGCAGAATCAATAAGAATAGAAGCTCCAATTCCAGGGAAACAAGCTGTAGGGATTGAAATACCAAATAAAGAAAAAGAAATGGTAGTTTTAAGAGATATTATAGATAGCAAAGAGTTTAAAACAGCAAAATCAAAATTAAGTTTTGCAGTAGGAAAAGATGCAGCAGGAGATGTTATAGTATCAGATATTGCAAAAATGCCACATGTGCTTATTGCAGGAAGTACTGGCTCTGGTAAGAGTGTTTGTATAAATACATTGATTACAAGTATAATTTATAAAGCAAAACCAAGTGAAGTAAAATTAGTTATGGTAGACCCTAAAGTAGTTGAACTTTCAGTTTATAACGGAATACCACATTTGCTTATACCAGTTGTTACAGATCCTAAAAAGGCTGCAGGAGCACTTTCTTGGGCTGTACAAGAAATGGTAAATAGATACCATTTATTTGCAGAAAAAAATGTAAGAGATATAGAAGGATATAATCAAGCATTAGAAAAAGAAGGAATAGAAGAAAAACTTCCTCAAATAGTAATTATCATTGATGAGCTTGCAGACTTAATGATGGTAGCAGCAAAAGATGTAGAAGATGCAATTTGCCGTTTAGCACAAATGGCAAGAGCAGCTGGAATGCACTTAGTTATAGCAACTCAAAGACCTTCAGTAGATGTAATTACAGGTATTATTAAAGCAAATATAGCAAGCAGAATTTCGTTTGCGGTTACTTCACAAGTAGACTCTAGAACAATAATTGATTCAGCAGGTGCAGAAAAATTATTAGGGAAAGGTGATATGCTATTCTTCCCTTCAGGAGTTTTAAAACCACAAAGAATTCAAGGGGCATTTATATCAGATACTGAAGTAGAAAAAATAGTAAGCTTCCTAAAAGAAAATGGTGGAGCAACATATAATGAAGACATTTTAGAAAAAATTGAAAAAGCAAATTCTACTGATAAAGAACTTGATGAAGAAGCAGAAGATGAAATAGATCCACTACTTATGGAGGCAATTGATGTTGTAGTTGATATGGGACAAGCTTCTACTTCATTTATTCAAAGAAGATTTAAAGTAGGATATGCAAGAGCAGGTAGAATAATAGATCAAATGGAACAAAGAGGAATAATCTCAGGGTATGAAGGAAGTAAGCCAAGACAAGTATTAATGCCAAAGGAAAGATGGGAAGAACTTAAAATGGCTAAGCCACAAGCAACAGAAGATAATCAATAAAAGAGGTGTAATTTTGGAGAAAGGAAATATTATTGCAAAACTAAATATTAAAGATTATAGCAAATTACTAGAAGAAATATTAGCTAATAAACCTTTCTCAGAAAATGCTAAAAACATTTTGCTAGAAATATTATATAAGATAGAAGCAGGGTATAACGATTATAAAACAGTAAAAGTTAATGTTTTGCCTAAGAAAGATATAATAGAAGAAATAATAGACCTAATTAGCAAGTGCAATAAAATAGAAATTGTAAAACCAAAAGTAGCAGATGAAGACTTAAAAAAATGCAAAATAAGTAAAGAATTAAAAGGAATAATAGCATATCCTAATGAAACATCTATCGTATATTCTTTATTTATGATAAGTAATGACAAGTATATAGTCCCAGAAGAATATGAAATAATAAGTCCTGCTGTATCAGAAGTTTTAAATATGGGCAGAGCAATTAATATGTCTGAAATTGTAAGAGATTTTGATGGTTGGTCTTGGAATATTAACCAAGAAAATATTGAAGATATCTTTAAAAATTTTTTATATCAAAGCTTAAATTTAGTAGTCAATTTAGAAGAAATTACAACCAATGATGCTATTTTAGAAATTATTACAAAAATGAAAGAGTTTTCAAATAAACAAAATATAAATAGGTTTTTAAACAGATTATATCAATTAGCTGTAATAGAAAAGGTATTAAATGACACTTCAGAAAAGCAAAGATTAATAAATATTAAAACAGAGCAAG
>SAMEA3663267__coassemble_2201_pt1 | contig 4860 bp, 5 predicted proteins | sample SAMEA3663267__metabat2_low_PE_011 | metagenome-assembled genome bin SAMEA3663267 (sample SAMEA3663267) | pig gut metagenome | biome: pig gut; feature: pig-associated habitat; material: faeces | place: China | collected 2013 | reverse complement strand
ATATGGCAAGGATTTTGTGTTTTATTACTATCTAAAATAACATAATTCTAAAACATATAATTATAGTTTTAGTGATTTTACACAGTTTTATTACTATCTAAAATAACATAATTCTAAAACTGTCCTATTAATTCCAAAATCTACATCTGGTTTTATTACTATCTAAAATAACATAATTCTAAAACTTAAGGCAACTATATGGCAAGGATTTTGTGTTTTATTACTATCTAAAATAACATAATTCTAAAACAGTATTGCAAAGGCTTGTAGAGGAGTACAAGTTTTATTACTATCTAAAATAACATAATTCTAAAACATGGCACCACAGTATCAACCACAAGCAACAGTTTTATTACTATCTAAAATAACATAATTCTAAAACAAAGCATTCTTAGACAACGGGGCATGGGAGTTTTATTACTATCTAAAATAACATAATTCTAAAACTTGCATTATAGAATTCATCAAATCTCATAAGTTTTATTACTATCTAAAATAACATAATTCTAAAACCACTCCATTGATATATAAGCTATTATCTTTTATCTCATAATGAATATTGTTTTATAATTCTATGAAACTGCCTTGTATTTGTTTTAATTCATTTATCGTATGCTGATATTCAATTTTTTCACTTTTTCTATCTACCCAAATTGCTTTCATTCCGCTATTTGTGGCTCCTTCTATGTCTGTTTTATAGTTATCTCCTATCATTAAACATTCTTCTGGATTAATGCTTAATCGATTATATGCTATTTCAAATATTTTTTTATTTGGCTTTGAAACTCCTACTTCTCCTGAAATTATTATTTCTGAAAAATACTTCTCTATACCAGTTTTTGCAATTTTTTCCCTTTGTTGTTCTCCATCTCCGTTTGATATTATGGATAGTTTGTATTTGTCTACTAGTGTTTCTAGAGTACTAATTGTATCATCAAATAGAGTCCAGTTTTTCTTGTATAGTTCTAAATATTTTTTAAATTCTGCTGTTGCTTTTTCTTCTGTTATTTCTATGTTGTATGTTGAGTACAAATTTACAATACGCATTATTCTTTGTTTTTCAAATGAAATCTCACCATTTAAGTACTGTTCATATAATCTCATTGTTATATCATGCCATGATTTTGTGAATTGTTTATTAGCAGTTTTAAAAAATGCCTTATTTGTATTTTTGTATTCGCAGATTGCATTCATTTGGGCTGTTTTGCTGTCTATTAAGGTATCATCTAGGTCAAATAATATTGCTTTTATTTGTTTTAGCATATTAGCCTCCTCTTTTTTATTTGTTTGATTTATTTCATTATGTGTAGTTAATATATCAGAACTCATTTCTAGTGTCAATAGAATGAAAAGCATTTTAGAAATGGTTTCTGCGATGCTATAGAACTTATTTCTGGTTGCTTTAACTAATAAACTATAAGAAATGTATCCTAACCTTGTTGTATACGAAAAAATTTTATTTTTTGTCAAGATAATATTTGATTTTTCCTATACAATAAAAATATCCCAGGGGATTTCCCTGGGTTTTATTCCATTCCTAATGTAATTAACTTATCAATATATTCTGCCATAAAAATAGGTATATTTAATATATTGCCACTCTTATCTAAATTTCTTGCAGAAAATCTAACCGATATTTTATTTTCATTTGATTCATTAAATCTTGTTAAACTTACATTGTTTATATTCTCACTTGATTTTACTTCTATTGGTATAATTTCATTTTTATGTTGTATAATAAAATCAATTTCGTGTCTATCAAACACATAGTAATTTGGTTTATTTTCAAATTTAAATAATAACATGTTTAATATAAAATTTTCTGTTAATGCTCCTTTAAATTCTTCAAATAATTTATTTCCTTCAACTACTATTTTAGAATCTAAATTCCCTTTTCTTCTTAATAATCCAACATCTGACATGTATAATTTAAAACTACTTAAATCTGTATATGCATTTAATGGAAAATCTGGTTTTGTTACATTAAATATTTTATTTACAATTTAAAATTTGTTTTTGTATTCTATTTACCGCTTCTATATCTTTTGTTGATACCCATGTTTTTACTACTTCTGGCATACCACCTATTATAAAATATGATTTTATTTTTTCATTTAATTGATTAAATATTATATCTGGTATTTTTTCAATTTTAGTTATTGATTCCATGTATTGCACTAAATTTTCTTGATTATCTGCTAACAAAAATTCTGTAAATGTCATAGGATACATTTCTAAATATTCTACTTTTCCTACTGGAAATGAAGTATGTGATAATTTAATTCCAAGTAAACTTCCTGCACACACTATATGATATTCATTAACCTCTTCTTGAAAATATTTTAATGAATTTAATGCATTTGGACATTCTTGTACTTCATCAAATATTATTAATGTTTTCTCTGGCTTTATAGCTTTTCCTGTTGCAAATACAAGCTGTTCTAATATTCTTTTTGGATCCTTTGTGCTTACAAATAATTCTTTAAGAGCTTCATCATGGTCAAAGTTAAAATATGCAATGTTTTCATATTGTTCTTCACCAAATTCTTTTAATATATATGTTTTACCTACTTGCACCTTTTAATATTAATGGCTTTCTATCTTTTCTATTTTTCCATTCAATTAGTTGTTCTTTTATATATCTAAAATCACATTTTTACAACTTATTTTTAATGTTTTGCCACACTTTTGCAAGCATTTTTATTATTTTTTTCACGTTTTTGTAAGTTCTTTGTTAAATTTTATCACTACCTATTTGTGCTTATATTTTATAATTTTGTAGCATAATTGTAAATATATTGTATCTATTTTTATGAAATTTAAATTAAAAATATAGCATATATTTTTAATTTATTATATAATATAAACACATCACATGTTTGGAAGATATATGCTAAAAATATATAATATATAATACCAAAGAGATTGCTAGGCCTACTCAAGATGAATGGGCAGACCAACTTATTCCAAAGAAGATTTCAATGCAAAAATTTCTAAAAAAATATGTAAAAAAACCTGGATAACCATTGTATATTATGAAAAAATTTTTATAGTTGGAGGTGCTTATGATCAGACAAGCTAATAAATTAGATAGTTATAATATTGCAAAATTAATAATTGCTGGTTGGCAAACTGCATATAAAGGATTAATAGATGATAACTTTTTAAATAATATGTCTGTTGATATTATGACTAAAAATTGGGGAATAGCAATTGAAAATCAAGATGAAACCAACAACATCTATGTATATGAAGAAAACAATAAAATTTTAGGTATAATTCGTTTTGGTAAACCTGCTGATAGTTCTTCAAATTATAATGCTGAAATTCATGTTTTGTATGTTGAACCATCTTTAAAGAGAAATGGTATAGGAAGTAAGTTATTTACTTTTGCTAAAAATTATTTCATAAATAAAAATACAACTGATATGATAATTTGGTGCTTGCAAACAAATTTACCCTCTATAAAGTTTTATAAAAAAATGGGTGGTAAAATAGTTTCTACTCGTAAAGCAATTGTGCATAATATTGAATTAGCAGAAGTTGGACTAGAATATAATCTAAAAGAATAATGTTTTTGATAATAACTTCTCTTGCAGGTTTTTCAACTACTTGAACAAAAACATTTTTTACTTTTCCCATTTTTCTTTTTACCTCCATATTTATAAATTTTACTCCGTATGGATTAAATAGGTATATTGGAATAGGATTTTTAGAATATTCATAAGGATTACAATTAAATTCTTTTTGAAATGCTCTTTGATAACCATCAACACTTTTAAATCCCATCTCAAATGCAATATCTATTATCTTCGTTCTATTATCTCTTAACTTTAAAGCAGATTTTGATAACCTAAGTTTTCTTATATAATCTGATATAGTAAGTCCAATGTATTCTTTAAATATTCTATATGAATACCAAGGCGAAAATAAAGATACTTTTGATAAATCTAAAAGTGTAATTTTTTTATATAGATTTTTTTCAATAAAATCTTGCATCTTTTGAACAGCTAAAACTCTTTCGTCCATATTTTCCCTCCACACAATTTAGATTATATATGAGACACTCTTTATAATCTCGACTTATTTTGCTATTTATATAAATCACTATTCATAATTTCAACTTACTTACAAATTACTTATCGCTAACATTATACCATCTTTCCCTTTAAAAACAAACTATTCCCAAAATATCCGCCGTTTTCCCAGAAATTTTTAAAATCAAGGAACGCTATTTTTTTAATAAATTTGGTTGCGGGGGGGTAGGACTCAAACCTACGACCTTCGGGTTATGAGGCGTAGTTGAAAGGTTTGTGTAATTTAGTGAAATCAAGGGTTTTGACTGGTATTTTAATACCTTCGGGGTTTTTGGCATAGCAAACATTTGTGTATTTTTTTGTACTTTTTTGAAATTTTTTTCCCCATTATTTCCCCAAGAAATTTATACATATGTTCGCAATAAAAATTAATATATGGGAAACCTAAAATTTTATTTTGGAGGTTTTGATTATGAATAAAATTACATATCACAAAGAAGGAGATTATTTAATTCCTAATTTAGCAGTAGAAAATCGAGAAAATGTTGTTTTAGGCAAATATGGTAGAGCTAGATTAAATTATATTAAAGAAAATAAACGAGGCTTATATACTGAATTGATGATGAATGGAGCTCTATCCAGTTACCTAAGAGGTATTGATGAAAGATGTAATCACATAGTAAATATAACAGTCAGAGAAATGGCTAAAGAAAACAATGTTGATGAAAAGCTAAAAAGAACAGATCAACTAAAATGGGTTGGATTAATGAATAGCTTTAAAAACGCTGCTGAAGAAATTATTTTTAATGAAATTATATATGTG
>SAMEA3663267__coassemble_1361_pt1 | contig 6677 bp, 9 predicted proteins | sample SAMEA3663267__metabat2_low_PE_011 | metagenome-assembled genome bin SAMEA3663267 (sample SAMEA3663267) | pig gut metagenome | biome: pig gut; feature: pig-associated habitat; material: faeces | place: China | collected 2013 | reverse complement strand
AGAGCGATTATAAAAATCGCTCTTTTCAATTAATTAAAAATCATCATCTAAAGTTATACTAGATGATGATTTTATCTATTTTCCACAACATTCATACCTATTAATTTTTTAAGTTTTTTTATCGTTTTATATATTAATAACAAGCTTGGCTTCTTTTTGTCTATTATAATTAAAGAGGTAGGACTAGTAGCTACACTATTTGTGGTTTTTAATTTTTCTAATTGGTTCTTTTTGTTTTCCAAGGCATTCATCATATCACAATAAAATTCATTGTAATAAGTATAATTATCATAATAAGCAATTACATCTTTAAAATAATATAATGATTTTTTAAAATCATATAAAGTATATTCATCTGTAATATTGTTAAATTCAATACAAAAACAATTTTTTATAATGTAATTTTGTATTTTAATAAATAAATTAGCAATATCTTCTTTTTGAGAAGATATAATAGCATTTAAAGCTTTTATATTATATTCTTTTGTTGCATTGGATAATTCGACACTATAAGCATGAAGATCATTTTCTAAAGATAATAACTTGTCTAAATTTTTAACTATATAATTATAAATTCTTTTATTAAACTTGTTAATAAAAGTTTTTTTAAAAATATCATTATTGTTTAATGTACTAGCGTATAGTGGATAATTTCCAGTAAAATAAGTTAATTGTTTTACAATAGCACATTCTAATGGATAATAATCCGGGGTATTTGTTTTGATGCTTAATCCAAAAAGTTTTTCTGTTTGATAAGTATTCATATTTGCTTCAGCAGCCATAAGCTGTACGGCAGCTTCATTTAAAGCAATATTATTAGATATACAATTATTAACATTTTGCATTTGCAAAAAATGAATACATTCATGCATAGCAATACCAGGTAAATCTTCAAAAGGAACAGTATTATTAAAATAAATAGAATTAGTATCAATTATGTATTTCGCACCAGAATTATCATTTGGAATAGATGCTGTATACATATTTATAGTAGATATTACATCAAAAAGATATGATCGATTTAAGTTATAATCTGGAAATGCTAAGCATAATTTGATAGCAACATCCCTAGAGATAGCAGTTACATCTTTTCTATTTAATTTTTTTATGTTTGTAATTCCTTCTTTTTTTAATAAAGAATTATTATTCATAAATACTCCTTTAGTTATCATTTGTATAATAATTATTATATAACAAAAAAACTAAAACAGTATTTCAAAAATATTAAAATTATATTACGAAAATATTACAAAAATATTGTAAAATACGAATAAAATTGTTATAATAATTACCGAAAAGGAAAAAATAAAATAGAAAATGAAAAAGATAATATCAGTTTTAGGTATAGTGATAATTTTTTTAAGTATATATTTTTTACAATCCAATTTTTTTTCTTGGTTTAATATTTATAGCATAAAACCAAATTTGTTTATGATATTTGTAATATTCTTAGGGCTATTTTTAGGGAAAGAATATGGATTAACATTTGGTATTTTATTGGGTTTAATTCTAGATTTATTTTCATCTCAAATAATTGGAATAAATGCAATATCATTAGGAGCAGCAGGTTTACTTGCAGGAATTTTAGCAAAAAACTTTTCAATAGAGCATAAATTTACATTTATCATTATAGCAAGCTTATTAACATTTATAGGAGAAAGCGTATATTATGCATTAGAAATTATTTTAAGTGAAGCAGAAGTTCAATTAATAATATTTATAAGGATATTATTAATTGAGATTATATTTAATGATTTGATAATAATTATAATATATCCTGTTTTAAATAAAATTGGCGAAAAACTAAAAATGATGCTCGAAGATGAAACTAATTATATAAAATACATTTAAAGAAGGAAGAAAGATGAAAACAAGCAAAAAGAATGTTAGATATAATATACTAATTATTTTTACTTATATAATAGGAATTATAATAATTGTACAACTTTTTAATTTGCAAATTGTACATGGCAATGAATATTTAGAGCAAGCTAATTCAAGATTGACAAGAGAAACAACAATTAAAGCAGCAAGAGGAAATATTGTAGATAGAAATGGGATTCTTATTGCAGGAAATACTTATAGCTATTCTGTAAATTTGTATAAAAGTAAAATTGATGAAACTACATTAAATAATACAATCTTACATACGATTGAGATTTTAGAAAAAAATGGTGATAAATATATAGATAATTTTCCAATTACGATAGAACCATATCAATATAAAATATCAAATGTAGAAAAATGGCTTGATGAAAATAATATAGACAATACTTTATCAGCAGAAGAAGTTTTTAATATATTTGCCAAAAAATATAATTTGGAAAGTTTTCAAGATGAAGATGCAAGGAAAATTATAAGTGTGAGATATGGAATAGAAAAGCAAGGTTATAGCAGTATGACACCATATACAATTTCAAATAATATAAGCGATAAAAGTGTTGCCGAATTTGAAGAACAGAAGTTAAGTTTAGCAGGTATCTCAGTAGAATATCAGCCAATAAGAAATTATAAATATGGGAAATTAGCGTCACACATAATAGGTTATATTGGTAAAATAAATGAAGAAGAATACAAAGCCAATCCTAATTATGACATAAATGATTATATAGGAAAAACTGGTTTAGAATATGTTTTAGAAAAATATTTAAAAGGACAAGATGGAACTAAACAAATAGATATGTCTATTGATGGAACAACAACTGGTGAATACGTTACTTGTCAAGCAATAGAAGGTTCACAAGTAGTATTAACAATAGATGCAAAAATTCAAGAGGTAGCGGAAACTGCTTTAAAAAGTAAAATAGAAAAGATGCAAAATGGAAAAAAAAGTGAAGTCAATAATGGTGCAGCAGTAGTTTTAAATGTACAGACAGGTGAAGTAATTGCAATGTGTAGTTATCCGGATTTCGAGCCAGAATTATTTGTAAATGGAATAAGCATCGAAAAATGGAACGAATATACACAAGAAGGGAAAAGCGCACTTATAAATAGAAGTATTCAAAGTGCAAATGCACCAGGTTCTATATTTAAAATGGTATCAGCAATAGCGGGATTACAAACAGGTGTTATTACAGTAGATGAAACAATATATGATGCGGGGGTATATCCTAAAGGGCATAATCCTAAATGTTGGATTTGGACAAGTAGTGGAAGAACACATGGAAATTTAAATGTTTCAGGAGCAATAAAAAATTCATGCAACTATTTCTTTTATGAAGTCGGATCAAGAATGGGAATAGAACCAATAGAGAAATATGCAACATACTTTGGATTAGGGCAAAAAACAAATGTAGAACTACCAGGAGAAATATCAGGAACATTAGCAGGAAAGAAACTTTATGAAAAACTAGGACAAACTTGGTATTATGGAAATACTTTATCTGCAGTAATAGGCCAAGCAGAAAACAATTTTACTCCAATACAAGTTGCAAAATATATTGCGATGTTATCAAATGGTGGGAAAAAAATAAATGTATCTGTTATAAAAGATATTATAAATGCAGATGACAGTAAAGTGGATAAAGAAGAAATATCAAAATATGTGGCACAAAAATTAGGACTAGAAGAAACTGAACAAGAAGACTTAGAAATTAATCCACAATATTTAGAAGCAGTTTTGGAAGGAATGAAATCAGTAACTACGGAAACAGGAGGAACAGCTTATTCGGTATTTAAAAATTTCCCTATAGAGGTAGGAGGAAAAACAGGCTCTGCAGAAGCAGGAGGCAAAATAAATGCTTGGTTTGCAGGATTTGCTCCATTTGATAATCCAGAAATTGCAGTTGTAGTGTTTGTAGAAAATGGATTACACGGATATAATACTGCAGAAGTTGTAAGAGATATTTTAGAATCATATTTTGGAACAAATGAAGAAGTAAATGAAGATAAAACAGTTTTATCATATTCAGAAAAACAAAATTAAAGGAGAAAAAATAGATGAGAAATTGTGTGGGAATAAACATTAAAAAAAATGAAATTATAATAAGGATTAGCGAAGGGGCAGAGCAAAGCGAAATAATGGAATGCCTAAATAAAAAAATTCCAGCTTTAAAAAAATTATATAAAACTGAAAAGACACCAATATTCGTTACTGGGAAAGTGTTAAAAAATAAAGAGATAGAAGAAATAAAAAAATTAATCTCATCAAATATAGATGTAAAGATAACCTTTGATAGCCCTAAAGTGCTAGGATTATATGGAATTAAGAAAATCTTTGAAAAAGATATTGAAAACTCAGAAACAAAATTTCATAGAGGCAGCTTAAGATGTGGGCAAAAACTAGAGTTTGAAGGAAGCCTTGTAATATTAGGAGATGTAAACAATGGAGCAGAAGTAATTGCTGGAGAAAACATTGTGGTTTTGGGAATACTAAGAGGATTAGCACATGCTGGAGCAAAAGGAAATACCAAAGCAATTATTGCGGCAAATCTAATAGAATCCCCACAAATAAGAATAGCAAACAAAGTAAAGGAAATGGATAAAGACCTATCAGAACAAAATTATAAATGTGCATTTATGGAAAAAGATGAGATTGTTTTAGAATAATCAACAAATCTACATAACACACAAGAGCTTGACATAAAATCCAAAAAATGGTATAATATAATCAGTATAAGGCCTAGCGTCTTATTTAATATAGATCCAACCCCCTCTTTCCACCCGTTAAGGGTGTTGACATAAATCAACAACGAAAGGAATAAAAAAAATGTTTAAACAAGATGAAATTGAGGAGCTGTTGCTCCAGGAAAATCAAAAAAAAGTTTGCCAAATGGCAAACAAAATACTCGACATCCTGTCTAACGACAGGGATGCCGCATATATGGAGGCTCTCAATGGGAAGCCATATATGTACCCCAAGGAGCACCTTTGGGAGGTACCGAAAGGGCTTAGCCCCTTCAGGATTATCCGGGAGGTACAAAACCTCCTGGGAAGGAGGTACCCCACTGAAGTGGGATATTTGCAGATAAAGCAGGAAACTGCGTATTCCTGCAAAAATGGGGTGTTGTCAAAAAAAAGAAAATGGAGAGGAAAGAAAGTTCCAGCGATATCTTTTCGCTGGAACAGGCGAAAAAAGTAAAGAAGAGACCTGGATTTCCAGGTCTCTTCTTCCTTACAGTGTTATGACAATAATAATAAAATTAGTGCAATAAATAAAAATTGATCTTTTACATCTTCGTTGTAAAGAAAGATGATTAAAGCAATTATTATTAAGTCATCAAAAAAAAGTTTAATTCCAAAAATTTCAAAAAAATCTCTATTTTCTTCAAAAGACTTAGCTGGCCTGTCTAAAGAAGGAGAGGTATAAGAGCTATTATTATTTTTTAAGTTATTATTAAAATATGGTAAAAAATTATTGCTTGCCATTTTTTTGCTTGTCACCACCTAAAAAAGGGAAAAAATCTAAAGCTTTGCTTATATTCATAAGTTGTATGTATTGGTCCAATTTTTCTCTTCGGCTTTCTTTTAAGTATGGCTTAAGAGACAATAGCAAATTAGAACGAGGGTCATCTTTCACATTCATTTTATCAATAATAGTTTTCATTTTCATAATAGTTTCAAAGTCGATATTACTTGTAGAAGAATTGTTAGTACCTTCTTTTTGGCTATTGCTAGAACTATTGGAATTATTAGATTTGTTATTTAGCATACTAGCCAAATTATTAATCATATCTGGTGAAATACTGTCTTTATTAATATTTAATTTTTCGAATAAACTAGATAAATCCTCATTCACGATTAAAAATCACCTTAACCTTTTTTGTTCATATTATCAATAATACCTTTGCCAGTATTGCTTTTTAAAATTTCATTTGCCTTAGAAATTCCAGATTCTAAATCTTTTTTATCCATAGTAGAAAGCATTTGAAGAAGTTTTGTCATATCTAAATCATTATTATTCAAAAAAATCACTCCCATATTAATATATGAGAGTGGGGCTAGAATATGTGAATGAAAACTATTTAAAATATTTTAAACTTGTTGAAATAGCTTGTTCTTTTATAATTAATTTTCCGTATTCTTCAAGCTTCCTTTCAAAAAGAGAAGGTGTACTTACAAGTCCTGCAAATTCGCAAATTGCATTGCAAAAATTCTTAAAATCTGCTATAGTAATTCGCATATTTTTTAATACTAAATAATATGAAGAGTTATATAAATATAAAGAAGAATTCTTAAATTTATTAGGTATTGAAGGTAATATATTATCAATATATGTACAAAATTCCGAAAAATCATCAAAACTCTTAAACTGATAAATAGATAGTAACTTACTAGGAACAACATTTTTCCTTTTGACGCTTACGTTTTTCTTTGTAGTTTTTTTATCTACTTCTTCTGCAATTCGAGTGACAGTTAATATAAACTTACCATCTGAAGTTGCAATAGCTTCAATCATCAATTTATAATTTTCTGTTTTAAAGCCAATTTCTTCTTCTGCCTTATCTAGCATATCTAAGAATAAATCTTGAGTTTCAATAGAATTAGCCATAAATGAATGAAAATCAATATTCTTTTCTTCAAGGTCTTCCATATTTAATATAAATCTGATTTTATTATCACTAATTTTTTCAATACGCATTAAAAACAATCCCTCCAATATAAATTAATTATAGCACTAGTAGAACAAAAAATAAATGGTTAAAATATGGTAATTACAAATTTAATATATTATATTA
>SAMEA3663267__coassemble_1032_pt1 | contig 7917 bp, 8 predicted proteins | sample SAMEA3663267__metabat2_low_PE_011 | metagenome-assembled genome bin SAMEA3663267 (sample SAMEA3663267) | pig gut metagenome | biome: pig gut; feature: pig-associated habitat; material: faeces | place: China | collected 2013 | reverse complement strand
AGTCCTTTATTATTTTCATTAGGATTACCAAACATCTCAACAAATTGGGATTTGATGAATTGATCCTTATTTCTAATAAGATTAGTGTATTTATTTATAATCTCATCAATATTTTCTAATATTTTAACAATCTTACATTGTTCTTCTACTTTTGGTATTATTATTTCTGTATCTAATAGTTGCTTTAAATCAAGATTTCTTCTTACAACGCTTGCTCCTTGTTCTGAACAATCTTTATATTGTTCCAACATAAAATGTGATTTCATAAAATATTTTCCAAATGAAGGTATCATTTTACTTTCATCAAATTTAAATATTTTATACGCAGGACTTACTATTCCTATTTCATAATTTGAAAGTACATCTAAACTCCCCATCCATAAATTCATTGTACTAAAAACTAAATTATTTTTTCTTATAATCTTATAGCCAGTATTGTCTTCACTAGCAATTTGCTTTTTAAAGAATTCTTCTTGAGAATATATTCCATCTTTAGTTACAGATAATACTTCATATTGATTATTTTTAGTTGTTTTATCTACTATTTCCTCTATACATTCTCCTAATTTATATTTCATTTTTCACCCTACCTCTTACTACTTACTATAATCCTAACTCCTTTAAAGTATCTTGAAGTTGTTTTTCAAGTATTGCTAACTCTTTGTTTGTCTCTTCTATTCTTCTTTTTGTCTCTTTAATATCAACTTCTGGCTCTGGTTCATACGTATCAACATATCTTTTAATATTTAGGTTATACTCATTTTCTCTAATTTCATCTATTGTTGCTAAATGAGAATATTTATCTATTTCTTTTCTGTTGATATATGTATCAAATATTTTATCAATGTTTTCTTTTAATAGTTTATTTTGATTTTTTCCTTTTTCATATTCTCTACTTGCTTCTATAAATAATACGTCATTATTCTTTCTGTTCTTTTTGAATACCACTATTGTTGCTGGAATTGAAACTCCATAAAATAGATTTTCTGGTAATCCAATTACTGCATCTATTAGATTGTCCTCTAATATTCCTTTTCTAATTAATCCTTCTGAAGCTCCTCTAAACAATGCACCATGTGGTAATACAACAGCCATTCTTCCATCATCAGCAAGACTCTTTAACATATGTTGAATAAATGCATAATCTCCTATTGATTTTGGAGGTACTCCATACTCAAATCTTCTGAATACATCCATTCCTGCTTCCATCTTAAATGTATCTACTTTTTTACCATTTTTAACTACTGTAGTATTTTCTGACTCAAATCCTTTTGCCCATTTGTCTAAAGAAAATGGTGGATTTGAAACTATTACATCAAAATGCATTAAATTATCATTTTCTAAATGTAATGGATTTGCAAGAGTATCTCCCCAAGCAATATGAGCATCATTAACGCCATGTAAAAACATATTCATTCTACATAAGTTATAAGTTGAGCTGTTGCTTTCTTGTCCATATACACTAACTTTTTTATCTTTAACTTCGTTGGTAGCTTTTAATAATAGTGAACCTGAACCACATGCTGGATCATATACCCTATCATTTTCCTTTGGTTCAACTAATTTAGCTAATAATTGAGATACTTCAGCTGGAGTATAGAATTCTCCACCTTTCTTTCCCGAATCTCCCGCAAATCTTGCAATTAAATATTCATATGCATTTCCTATTACATCTAAATTCCCTATTTTTTCTGGTCTTAAGTCGATATCTGGATTATTAAAATCATTTAATAATGTTCTTAATATAGCATTTTTTTCTTTCTTTTTTCCAAATGTTGTTTCACTATTAAAATCAACACCTGCAAATAAATTTAATAGTTTTGTTCCATTTAATCTACTTATCGTTTCAAGAGCTTTATTAATTAATTCTCCTATATTTTCTGCATCTCTATGGTCATATAAATAATCAAATGTACACTCTTCATTTAACTTAAAATTAATTCTTTCAAGTGTTCTTTCAACCATTTGCTTATTTCCATTATACTTTTGTTCTGCTTTTTCTTTTTCAGACTTATAAGTATCACTTAAATACTTAACAAATAACATTGTTAATGCATAATCTTTATAATTTCCTCCTGGTATGCTTGATCTTAGAGTATCGCATGCTGACCAAATTGTTCCATTAATCTTATCTTGTAATTGTTTTTCGTTCATTTTATTTCTTCCTCTCCTTCTTTATTATCATTTCAATTATATTATTGTAATAAGATTCCTTATCTTTTATTAGATTAATATATAATCTCTTTTGAGCTTCCCAAGATTCTACTAATTTTGATAATTCCTTTTGTTTATTAATACTTATATTAGGCAATCTTATTTCTCTAACTTTTACTATTGGTATTGTCCTTATTGCAGTTCCAACAATATATTTTTCCAATTGATGTTCTGCATCTTGGCTTTCTAAATACCATTTAACAAATGCTGGACTATATTTACTTTTATCAATCCTTATAGAAACATATTGATTACTAATCAGTTTTCCATCTAATTCATCATCTACTATAATAACTTTTAACGGAAACGCTAATCGTAAAAGCAAATCATTTTTCTTCACTGTGTATGAGCTTAAATCTTCTTCACTTATAAATTTATCATAATCTATTTTAATACCATTTTGCCTATCTTCATATATTTTAAGATTAAATAATTCATATTGTGTCGAGCTTTTGCTTTTATATTTAGCCTGTTTTCTATTAAGGACAACACCAACATTTACATCTGCTATATCTCCAATATCCATACAGGTCTCCTTTCTGTTATGGTTAAATTTTAACATATTTTTTATCTTTTGTCAACACTTTTTTTGTTATGTTTTAATTTTAACATTTTACAATTCATACCTTCTTGTCTTTTTCTCCTGTTCCTTTTCCTGCTCTTTCTCTTCTACTTGTCTTATCTGTTCTTTCATTTTAGCCGCATTATCTACAACCTCATCACACATTTTTATTTCTTTCTTAACCTTTTTAAGCTCGTCTGTAACTTGTATTATTTGTTTTGTAATTTGGTCTTTTTCACTCTCATTCTCTATATTACCTCTCTTATAATATAATCTATTTCTAGTATTTAATATTTCTTGCTTTTCTCGTAATTTCATATTCTTTAAATCATCAATATTTTGTGCTATCTCTAATTTATACTTACATAAAAATCTTATTATCTCTGAATAGTGATCCATCTTTGCAATATTCTTTCTCATTTCTTCTGTTAGTTTATGTGGCTCATTATTCTTTTTATATAATCCTAATAAATGCTTATAGTAATAATACAATGCAATTATTCCTTTTGGTTTGTATGCTTTCTTAAAAATGCTTTTTGTCCCATAAAATTTAATTCTCATTGTTTTATATGGATATATTTTTTCTTCAGGAATAAACTCATTTTGTAATATTCTTCGTCTAATATTTTCTTCTGAATACTCTTCTCCAAATGCTCTTTCAACTCTTATATTTCTTTTATGTGGTTCTTTTCTAATTGATAATTTATCAGCTCTATAATAATAAGAATATCCCATTGAAATTAATATCCTGTGAAAATCTTTACTCGTATAAGAATGTTTTATTGCATAATCAATATCTTCTTTTGCAAATTTATAATAGTCTGAATTTTTCAAAGATTTTTGGTAAAAGTTATTATAATTGATTCCCGACTTACAAGTCTTTTCTTCTAAAACATTTAGTCCATATTCTTCACAAAGTTCATCTGATGTTCTTCTTAATATTGCAGTATTAACATGATTGCTATAATACTTTAGTCCATCTTTAAATGAAACAGAATTCACTACAAAATGATTATGAAGATGCTCTGTATTCAAATGTGTTGTTACTATAACTTGAAATCTTTCTCCCCATATTTCATTTGCAAGTTTTACTCCAACTTCATGAGCCATCTCTGGTGTAATTTCTCCTGCAACAAAAGATTGCTCTGCATGAAAAGCAAGTATACCATTTTCTTTTCCATATAACTTTTTTACAAGTTGCATTTGCTCCACTGCCTTATTAACATCACAATTAATTCCTGTTGTATAAAATTGTTTTTCAGTTTTATCTGCATTTGTTGCATACATTACAACTTGTCTTATATCATCATATTTATCATATCCATTTTCAAAATAATCGTTCTTTGTTTTCTTTTTATCTTCTGCATAGCCAACTACATGATCTAGTCTCTTTTCTACCTTCCAAATTTTTGTTGTTGCCATCTTATCACCTCCATTTATTTTATAAAAAGGGGATTGGGGAATTTCCCCATTTGAGAATTTCGAGCTGACGAAATTCAATGCTTGCTAGGACAATACATCTACATTATTTGTACCTATTTTTGTACTTTTTCTCTCACTTTTAATGCATCTTTTATTCATTTTTTGTACCTTATTTAAGAAAAATACTTGGACTTAAATAGCAAGTCCAAGTACTCTTTTTTTACTAATCAATGTCTAAATTTCTTAATGTTCTATGCAATATAAGTTCATATCTTGGGTTTCTAATTAGACATGGAACTGTTTTATATCTTAAACATCTTGCTGCAATAAAAGTAATAGGATTTGACTTTAATAAATATCTATTACCTCTCTTTATAACCTCAAAAGGTTCTGTTATTCCTTCAGATTTAATTCTTCTTTTTGCTAACACATAATCCCTTACATCGAATCCATTTCTTGGTATTAATCTATGTGCCTCAATATCTTTTGTTTCTATTAATTTATATCCTTCATATACTTTTCTCATAATTTGTTCCTCTCTTTCTATTTACTTTTTTTATTTTTTATATTAAAATATTATTAACTTGATAGGGTTAGTATTTTAGTTTTGCCGACTTATACTAACTCTTTTTTCATACTTTTTAGTGTTATTCCATAACACATTTGATACAATTTTGAGATTGTTGCATCTACTAAATCTTGGTCATTACTATAACTGAATCTTGCAATTAATCCTTCCTTATTAAACCTCGTTGTAATAATAATTGGTAACCCATTTTCACATCTATTTTGAATAATTGTGTATAGTTTTTCTAATGCCCAACTGCTTATTCTTTCTGTTCCTAAATCATCAATTATTATCATATCTACATTGGAATATAGTTCAATTAATTCATTTTCAGACTTAGTATTATCTCTAAATGTTTCCTTTATCATATCCAATAAAGTTGTTAATCTACCCATTAAAACTATCTTATCAGCTTCAATTAATCTATTTGCAATAGCACCTGCTAAATGTGTTTTTCCAACTCCTGACTTGCCCGTTATTATCAGTCCATTGGCTTGTATATTGGCTTTATTTTTGTTTGTAAAGTCTCTTGCAACTTTTACTGCATATTGATTGTTTTGATCTGAATAAAAATTTTCAAAGTTCAAATTTTGAATATTTCTTCTAACATAGTTTTCTTTATAAATTCTGTTTATAATGCTTCTAAATCTATTTCGTTTTTGTTCTTCATACTCTTTCTTGTCTTTTTCTTTCCAATACTCTTGAGCTTTATCGCAAGTACATCTTTTATAATCTATACAATCTGGAGATATATTTACATATAAATAATCAAATCCTATTGGCTCCAATTCTCGTCCACAGAATTCACATTTTTTAATTTTATTGTTAATAACTTCATTGTAATTTGTATTCTCTAAACCCATTTTCATCCTCCTCTCTTCTTATCTCTTCTTTTCTTTCTTCTTTTGTTTTCTTTTCTATTCTTTTCTCTTCTTCCGCGTTACTTAACGTTACTGTAACGTTACTTTTTTCACCTTCAGCTTTTAACTTTTCACGATATTTTCTTTGTCTTTGCCTGTTATTTTCTTGATAATTTTCATATTTATCAATACTTTGGTACTTCTCCCAATTTTTAATTAGAAATGTTTCACCTTCTTTTTTTAACATTCCTAACTCAAGGAATTCTTCCATTATTCTGCGTATCTTGTCCGAAGTTTTTCCCATGATTTTCGCACAATCTCCGTAGGTAATCGGTTTTTCTCCGATACCTAATCGTCCATCGTTACCGCATTCAACCGCTATTGATAGTAATTGTATCCACACTCTAAAGTACAGGTCTCCATCTCTCTTCTTCAGAAGTAATTGAATCTTCCTATTATTAAAGATGTTTCTATCCACCTTAAACCATTGTACACCGTACATATCCTCCTTTCCTCACTTTCTTATTAAATTAGTAATTTACAGATTCTTGTTCTTTTGAACTTAAATATTCATCTAATACTTGAACTCTAAACAAGAATTTCCCACCAACTTTTGAGCATGGTATTTCTTTTCTTCTTACTAATTGATTAATTAACCAGTACGATATTCCTAAATACTCTGCTGCTTCTTTCATTGTTAGTGTTGTCCTTTGTACTTTTTGTAGTTCCATACAACTTCCTCCTTTCTTTAAGTAATTTAGGTTACTTGTCCTAGTTAACAAGTTTTATAAAGTTTTTCTTGTTAACTATTGTAATAATACCATGCATTATGGTAAAATTCCTATAGAATAATTTATTTTTTGAAGTTTTGTTAGCACTTTTAAAATTCACATTACATTTATATTTTGTTAACAAAATGAGGAGGTTATATGAAAAAAGAAAATAGCATCATACTATCCTATAATGCTAACATTCACACTCATAAATTAAAGCGAATTGTTGGATATTATTATAAAGAATATGTTGAATTAAATAAGAAATTTGAAAACATGTCTGTAGATGAATATTCAAAAATGATGATTAATAAAGGAGAAAATGCTAAAACAGAAAAGCAAAGAGATAAAATTTCTAAAGAATATGCTGAAAATATGAAAAAGTATTATTCTTCTAATATTTCTCGTTCGACACTATCTTATAACGATCAAATTAATAGATTAGATGGATATATCGGCTTTAAATATGAAGAAATTGAAGAGCAATTTGAACTACCTTTATTAGATTTTATTAGTTATGATTTAAATAGTATTAATGAATACATCGTTTTTTTTATAAACTATTATGATTTAGTAATGGATAAACTAGATAAAGAAGATTCAGATTATATAAAACTAAATACTTTATATGAAATAAATACTATTAGTACAATTGCTAAAAAATATTATGATAAAGTTGTAAATGAAGCAAAAAAAATGCAAACTATATTTAGGATGTGTATAGATTTAGTTTATCAGTTAAATATTAATGAATACACAAAAAGACTATCTAAAGACTTAACTAGAGAGCAAAGATTCTTTGTATTTAATCAAACTAATAATAGACCTTTTAAAAATATATCTAATAATTTCAAAGCTATAAATTCATTAGATTATACTTATGAATATGTTGATACAAGAATTCCAGAACTTGTTATAGGTATAATTAAAGCTATGGATCCAAAAGGCGAAGAAATATCTCATGAATATAAATATGAAACAGATAATTTATACACTGCTTTTTACATTATACTATACGATATAATCAGTATAAACAATTGGTATGTAAAAATCTGTGGTAATTGTGGTAGATATTTTATAACACCTAAAGCAACAATATCTTATTGTGATAGAATTGTAGATGGAGAATTAACTTGCAAAGATGTAGGAAGTAAAGAGCAGCAAAAAAGGAAAATGAAAAATAATCCCGTATTAGCAAGATTTAGACAAATTCAACAAATAAAGTGCACTTATTCTAACAGATATAAAGATGAGCCTTTCTACAAAAAAGATTACGAAGAATTTAATAAAAAAGGTAATGAGTTTAAGGCTAAACTAAAAAAAGGAAAAATAACTGAAGCAGAATTCGATAAATGGTTAGATACTCAAGACAAAACAAAGCAGGATTAACTCCTGCTTTTCATATTATATTTGCTTACAATACCAAAATATTGTACACATCTTATTATTTATTTTTTGTTCCTAATAATAACTTGTTTATTATAGGTATTCTTTTTAATATTTCAGTAATTATTGGTA
>SAMEA3663267__coassemble_986_pt1 | contig 8159 bp, 9 predicted proteins | sample SAMEA3663267__metabat2_low_PE_011 | metagenome-assembled genome bin SAMEA3663267 (sample SAMEA3663267) | pig gut metagenome | biome: pig gut; feature: pig-associated habitat; material: faeces | place: China | collected 2013 | reverse complement strand
TATTTCTCATTTTTTATTTTTTACTTACTGTGACATATCTATTGTAAACCTATAACACTTTTAAAATTTATTATTCATTTCTATACTTCACATCTCCAATAGCTCCTGCTATATCATAGAAGTCAAATAAGTCAATATCTTTTGCTGATTCATCATCTCTCTTAATATAATAATTTGCTTTCTTTCTTGCATTCCATAATATCTCTTTAAACATTTGATTGTATACATCACCTAATACTTTTTCACATATTTCATTATTCATATATGTATTTATGACTTCCGTTCTTAATAATTTTGCTTGCATTTTCCTCTGTGATTTATAAAACTTCTTTAAGTCAATTGAAATTGATTCTTTTATTTTGTTCGCAATATAATCTAAATCATTTTTATACATGTTTATATTGATTATTCTTTCTATGCCTTCTCGTATTATATCTGCTTCTGTTTTGCCTTGTTTCTCTGCTAATTTTTTTATCTTATTTTTATTTTCTTCAGATATTCTTACTACTACTGGTACTAACTTTTCTTTTTTATTTTTCTCCACTTTTTTCACCTCTTTTCTTTCAAAATTATCCCTGTGGATAATTTTGCAGGAAGAGGGAGTCACCCCGACTCCCGACAACTGCCTAAAAACGTGGTTTTTAGCTGTATACTCCTTTATTTTCGCGATATCATTTAGATATCTTAATTTCAGACACTAAAAAAACAAATGTAAAACTTAATTCACATTTGCTTTTCTATTTATTTTTTATTTCACTCATTAATTTCATTCCATCTTTTAGTCCATTTAGATAATATTTTTCATTGAAATATGCATTTTCATAATCTATTGTTTCTACATATTGTTCAATAGCTTTTGTTATATTATCTTTTATTTTGTTCAGACTATATGGAATTTTTTCTAACTGATTTTTTAAATAATAATATTTTTTATTTCTATTAGCTTCATCTTTTTGCATAAAATTTTCATCTTCTTCATCTAATCTAGCTAAATCTTCTTCTCTTGCTTCAAATATTATTTTTAGTATTTTTTCTTCTTCCAAGTTTCCATCACCTCCAATTGTGTGTGATGTTAACTCTGTTTCAAATTCATTGCAAGTCTTTCTTAGAAATTATTTGCATAGAATTTGCGAAAATCAAAATTGCTATAATCTCTATCACTTTTGTATCTCCAATTATTATAATTTATTTTATTATTATATATTATATCTTTAACATTTGTGTTAATAGGTAATGAACCTTTTTGTTTATAAGCGAGGTGTGTACGCCTGACGTTCGATTTTGTGCCATATTATTTTTTATATAGAGTAACTTATCCACTCAAATTTATCCCCTCCTTTATTTTATCTGCTCATTAACAGATTTTTACATATCAAAAAAGAATATGACTTTTTATCATATTCTTTAATAAACTTATTTAATTAGGTTGATTTTCTGTTAAACACTTTTTGAGTATAAAACTATATTTGCAAAACATGTATTTTGCAACATTTTACTAAATATTGGTTAACTTTTTACTAACACCTTTTACATATGATGATATATTTGCAATACATTTAAGACTTTAGTGAAATTTTTTGCTAACACTTTTTTTACGCAACGATAGATTTGCAAAATCATCATTTTGCAACTTTTTGTCAACACTTTTTAGGCATAATTATCTATATAGGAAAAGCATTTTTTCTTATAACTAACCTTAATATATCACACAAAATTATAAATGTCAAATTTTTATTTCATAGAGTTGGTCTACTAAATTTATTTTCCAACAATCATTTATATTCAGTAAAATATTTTTTTCCTTTATTAGCTTTCCATTATTCTTAATTATTGTTTTAGCAGATCCTTTATTTTCTTTATAACATCCCACAATTACTTTATTAAGCCCATATTTTTCACATTCTTTTAATGCATATTTAAGCATTTGCGTTGCATAACCTTTTCTTCTTTCACTGGGTCTTACCCCATAACCTATATGTCCAAATTCCATTATTTTTTCTTTTGGCAAATCATACCTTACACTTAATAATCCAATTAAATTCTCGGTATCATCGAAAGCCAAATAAGTTAATGATTTTCCCCACTCTTTATCTGGAACACAGGCATTATTATGAATCTTATTTACCCAATCTTCAAAATTCATAGAAGTTAATTTGTTACTAGCACTTAGACTTTTTTCATTATGCGAATAATGTTCCTCTATATATAATTTTATTATTTCTTTATCTTTTAATTCTGGTAATCTAAATTTCATTTTTTTATTCCTCCTATTATCCATTATTATATTAACATATCATAAAGTTATTTACAAACCTTAATTATTAAATCCTTATATTGTTCTATTAATTCTTTATAACTTTCTTCTGTTATATATTCGTTAACTTCGTGAGCCGTTACAGGTCCTGTACCTAATATAATTCTACTAGATTTTTGAACAAAACTTGCTTCTGTCATAAAATTAGCTGTTTTTATTTTGTTTATAAATTCACTTTCGTCTATAAATGGTTCTATTTCCTCTATGAGATTTACCTTGCATTCATACTTTTCTGATAAATATTCTATTTTATCTTTAATAAGTTTTATATGTTCTTTATTAGCAATCCTAAAATCTATACTAACTTCACAATTTGCTGAAACAGAATTTTTTGCACTACCACCATTTATAGTTCCTACATTCATCGTTGTATATGGCACTTCATAGCTACTTTGTTCATATTTTTTTATGTTTTCATTATAAAATTCTTCTAATTCAAATAATAATTTTACTGCATTCATATTAGCACTTTTTCCCTTTGCAGGATTACTAGAATGCGCTTTAATTCCTTTGAAGCTTAGCTCATATTCCAATAGTCCTTTGCTCCCTACTAACATCTCGTTATTTGTAGGCTCACCAAATATCATTACATCAGGAAATTTTTCATCTGTTTTTATAATATCATAAATTCCACCAAATCCAATTTCTTCATCATATGTAAAATATAACTTCATACCGTATTTCAATTTTGTAAAATCTATTTTTGAAACTGCATCTAATACTGCTGCAATTCCACCTTTCATATCACAAGTTCCTAATCCATATAATTTATTATCTATTTTTGTTAATTCAAATGGATTAGTATTCCACCCATCTATATATTCTACAGTATCTGTATGACCTAGAAACCCTATTTTATAATCTTCTCCTATTGACATTATTAAATTTTTTCCTTTATACTCTGTTTTAAAACCTAGATTTTTCAGATATTTTTCTATATAATTAATTATTTCTTTGTTCTCTAAATCTTTTATAGTATTAAAACCAACTAAATCTTTTAATAATTTATATTCTTTCATAGCAACCTCCCTATATAAAAAAACATGTATGAATTATACACCCATACATGTTTTAGTCTTTTATTATTTTGAAACACGACTAATATGTATGGGTGATATCCATCCATACATGATGTCTATTATTTATTTCATTAATCGTATTTTTCATTAATATCATAAAATTTTCCTCACTTTATGGTAATATTATACTCTTATGTTTTACTTTTGTCAATTTATACTATAGCTCTATTCTATCTACTTTGACCATGACCTTGTTTTCTTTTATTAGTTTCATATTGTTGTACATTTCTATTTTTCTAATAACCAATCTATTACATTTTTATGAATTATTCCATTTTGTGAAAAGTCAAACTTATCCATTGATAAAACATATTTAGGATAGTTATCTTCTATATTTTTAAATGCTCCAAATTCTCTTTCCACAACAGAATCATCTGCTAAAATATATGCCACCTGAATATATATTTTTTCTTTAAATCTTGTTGCTATAAAATCTATTTCTCCATTTTCTAGATTTCCAACTTTAACATCATACCCTCTCGATAACAATTCATTATATACAATATTTTCTAAATACGCTCCTAACTGTGGTCTTTTTCCAACATTCATTATCTGACCAAATCCCAAATCAGTTAAATAATATTTATATTTTCCATTTAATATTCTTTTTCCTCTAACATCATATCTATCAGCTTTATTTATCATCATAGCCTTTGTCATATATTCTAAATAGTTATATAAGGTTATTTTTGAAACTTCTCTATCTCCTTTATTTGCAAAATAATTGGATAAACTTTCTGCTGAAAAGTTTTGCGATGGTGTTGTTACTATATATTCTACTATTCTATTAAATAAATCTAAGTCTTTTATATTAAATCTAGCTATAATGTCTTTTACTAAAATAGAATTATATACATCTGATAAATATGTTCTTGTTTGTATTTCGTCTGTCATCATAAATCTTTGTGGCATTCCACCCCAAGTTATATAATCGTCAAATGTTTCTTCTATATATTTTTTTTCTGTTATGTTTTTAAATTCACATACTTCCTTAAATGTAAATGGATAAACATTAAAACTTACATACCTTCCTGCTATATGTGTTGCAAGTTCTCCAGATAGTAGATCGCTATTAGATCCTGTAATAAATATTGATACATTTTTAGATGCCTTAAATGAATTTATTGCTTTTTCCCAATGTTCAACATTTTGAATTTCATCAAAGAACAAATAGTACTTATTCTCATTTACTATTTTTTCTTTAATGTAATTATGCAAATCCATGTCATTTTTTATAAAAGCATAATCCTCATACTCAAAATTTATATATATTATTTGAGAATCTGGTATTCCTTTCTCCTTTAGTTCATCTATTATTTGCAATAATATAACAGATTTACCACATCTTCTGACTCCCATTATAACCTTTATTAAATCTTGATCATAAAATGGTCTGATTTTAGATAAATATTTTTCACGGATAATCATATATTTCACCTTCTTTAATTTACTTTACTATATTATACCGTATTCTTTTTCTTTTGTCAACAATTTTGTTTAGTATGATAAACGAAACCGTTATTTTTTATGTTTTTGTTTAGTAATTTATATTTTTTATTAGGCGATTGCTTTTTTTATTTTTTTACTTCTGTTTGAAATAGAATAGTTATATTGCTAGGCACATGAATTCAAAATTTATGAGGTGTGCTTTTGCACATTGATTAAATTTTGAATGAAATGTAACGACGCAAGATGGCTATTATCTTTCAAACAAGCCAAATATATTTTTGACTACAACAGAAGTTGGAGTTAATTTAAAACAAGGTTATAACGGAGATATATCAGCAAAAGACGCTGGTAAAATCGGTGGTCAAATGGTTAAAAAGATGATTGAACAAGCTGAACACAATATGAAATAGTTTTTGCGTAGCTAATTTACTTTAAGATACGTAAGAAAGGAATCTAACTAGATTTTTAATTTAATTAGATTCCTTTTTAATTTATGTGTTTTTTTTTTTTCAGTTTTTAATTGTTTTTCAATTTTGTAAAGTCATTGTAGTTTCCATAATATGGTTTTGTTTTACAATCTTCTATTTTTAAAACTTTATTAGCTAATGCATTTATAAAGAATCTATCATGAGAAACAAATAACACTGTGCCTTTATATTCTTTTAATGCCTCTCCAAACATTATCGTAACTCATCAAAATATAAATTTATCTATCTTGTCCTGAAAATTGTATAACATTTATTCCTGTTTCTTGATTTATATTTCTTATACTACCATCTTCAATCCCTTCTCTAATTATTTCTAATGCTTTTTGTTTATTTCTTGTTTGTATAGCTTTTATACCTATCCCTTGACTATTTACATCACATAAAATGGTAAAATGTTCTAATAATCTCGTTACATCTCTTATTTCCTCAACTTTTCTAACTTGATTTGGATTAGATATATCAATTTCTGTACTTGAAATCCATTCTTCTGAAAATTCAAAAGTTGGTTTATGAGTATATGGACTTGTTGTTAAATTACATACCGGCATAAATTTTTCAGGATTAATGTAATAAATAAAATTAGGTTTCCTTAACATTGCATGTTTTTTACCCTCTTCATCTGATACTACTTCAATATTGTCACCACCATAAATATAATAAGTTGTTTTTCCTAGTCTTATCATTCCTGATTTGTTTCGTGCAATGTATGGATTATTACCATCAATCGGACTAGACGATGCAAATACTCCATCTACTCTTTCCGTTGCATAATGATTAGTTCTATCTATTGATTTTCTAATTATTCCTCCTTCTAGTTTTTCTGGAGAAACTGAAGTTATATGTGTAATTTCTATATTATTCTCTACAAACAATTTCTTTATTGCTTCGCCATATTCTTTCATTAAATGAAAAATTTCTTTTACTTCGTCACTAATTTCTATATCATCATTATCACTTCCGTGATTATCTCTTCTTTTTTGAAGGAAATCTAATGCTTCATCAATAGTTTCTTTACTATAAACCTCTAATTGTTTTGAATATTCTCTTGTAAGTAAATCTATTTTGTTTCGATATGTATGTATTTCCCTTTGATTTATTTTTTTCTTTTCTTCCTCACTTAATTCCCACGATGCCCTTTGCTTATTATTAGTCTCTACTTGATTACCGACTAGGCAATTCTTTTCTAGCTCCTCTTAGGTAACTTAATAATTTTTTCTTAAAATCAAAACCAAAAGGTTTATAAGAATCAATTATTTCTTCGTGATAATAAATTTCTGGATTACTATCATCAAATAATTCAGGTGTATTCATAACTCTATCTGCAAGGTTTAACCAATTAGTAGAAACACTTTCCACTGAACGATAACTAACTATTAATCCTCTTGAATGATTATTTTCAAAATTGGTAGAAACTCCACTTTTTGATAAAACTCTACCTACTTTTCTCAGTAATTCTATATTATCATCTGTAACTTTCAATATAACATATGCACTCTTACTTCCATGTCCTGAACAACAAAATATACTTGATGCTCCGTGATCATATGCTGTTTTTAAAAATGACGTTAAATTTTCATCACCCTCACCAAACTGAATAAAGCATTTATTTCTTTCTTCTTGGTTTAATTCTTCTAAATTAATATGCCCTGCTGTTGCTTCCACATCTTTTTCTAATTTTTTTATAATCCATTCTTTTATGCTCATATATAGCTCCTATTTTTTATCTCTCTTGTTTTTCTGTTTTATCTTTCCAAACAATATTGCTACTATCAACGATATTACAATAACTATTAGTCCCGCAAAACCAGTTGTATTGTCTTCACTTTCTATATTTTCAACAATTACATTTTCTTGAGTTTTAGCTTCTTCACTCCATATACCTACTTTTTCTTCTTTTGCTTTTTCTTCATTTTCTTGCAACATCCATGCATATTTATAATTATCTTGCAGCATATATGTTCTAGCTAATCCATTACTTATTAGCTCTTCTTGAAGTAAAGTATCGTCTACCCAAACCCATACTAATGGTCTTTCATATTTATCCGTTTCTGAAGCATTTTCATCATATTCTATCTCTATTTTATGTGCATTTTCTAATTTTCCTTTTGTATAATTACTTGCTTCTTTTCCATAAGGCTCCTCTCCTTTAGTCGGATGTACAGTTTCTGGCGTATCTATTCCTAAAAACCTTACTGTAATTTCTTTTCCATCTAATTCAAATTTTGCAGTATCCCCATCTACACTTTTATTATATTTCACTTCTATTTTTGTAGTATTTGAATTATTAATAGTATTTATAATATTAAAATTTTCATCGTAATATACTGCTGTTTTTATTATTTGCCATTTTTGTTCTTCTTCATTCCATTCTACCTGATGATAATGTCTTACTTTATTCTGTTTATGATATCCATAATATTTCCCATTGTATTCAGTAATTTCGGTTGAATTTTTATTATTCCATCCTGTTATATTTCCACCATGTGCATATACTCGTATATTAAACAATGTTACTAAAATTAATACAAGAACTATAACTTTATTTATGTTTCTCATTTAAACACCTACTTTTCATTTAGAGTATATCATATTTTGATTAAGATTTGTAAATTTTTGTAAAACTTTCTATACATTTATTGACTTTTTATTTATTGCATTCTAAAATGTATTTAGTTTATTTCTTTTATTTTTTATTTCAAATTAAAGGAGGTGTATGTATATGCCTAATGACTTTCTTGATTTAGTTAATGATTCTTTAACAAAGCTAGACAATTCCATTCACGATAAAATCGAAGGTTCTTTTGTTGATAATTTTATTCACGAATTACA
>SAMEA3663267__coassemble_669_pt1 | contig 10248 bp, 10 predicted proteins | sample SAMEA3663267__metabat2_low_PE_011 | metagenome-assembled genome bin SAMEA3663267 (sample SAMEA3663267) | pig gut metagenome | biome: pig gut; feature: pig-associated habitat; material: faeces | place: China | collected 2013 | reverse complement strand
AATGTAATATGAAATATATAATGAAATTAAATCCAAAATATTTTGAATATATGAAGAATGGAACTAAAAGAGTAGAAGTTAGGCTAAATGATGAAAAAAGAAGATGCATTCAAATAGGAGATGAAATAATTTTTCAAAAAGAACCTGAATTAATAGATGAAATATATACTGAAATAATTGGATTGAAAATAAAGAAAAGTTTTAAAGAGTTGATAAATACTTTAGATATTTCTCAATATTCTGATAAAAATGAAACCAAAGAGAAATTTTTAAAAGATTTATACAAATTTTATACTAAAGAAAAAGAAGAAAAATATGGAGTTGTAGGAATAGAAATAAAATTGAAAAAGGAGAATTTATGAAAGAAAAAATATTATTAGATACCAATATGATGATTTATATTTTAGATGATCATGTTCTAGATGAACAAATATCCAAATTAACTAAAATATTATATGACTCTGATAAATATATGATTGCAATACACCCTAAAACGTTAGAAGAAGCTAACAAAATTAAAGAAGAAGAACGAAAATCTATATTTATGTCTAAATTAAAAGTCTATAATATAATAGATAATCCACCTAAAATGCCCGAAGAATTTAATAATTTAGCTGGATGTAAAAATGAGAATGATAAAATAGACAATGAAATGCTGTATGCTGTAAGAAAAAATTGTGTTAGCTATTTTATTACAAATGACAAAAAACTTTTAAGAAAAGCAGCAACTTTAGGGTTAGATAATAGAGTATTGTCTATCGATGAAGCTTTAGAAAAGTTCAAAAAAGAAGAACAGGTTATTATACATACGCCTGTGTTTATTAAACCAGAATATCTATATAATATGGATTTAGAAGATGATTTTTTCACTACTTTGCGCAGAGATTATTTAGGGTTCGACAAATGGTTTAAAAGTAAACAATTAAAAGGCGAAAAGGCATATGTTACTACTACAAAAGAAAATAAAATCACGTCATTTTTAATGTTAAAAGAAGAAGATGAACATGAAAATTATTCTTCATTTGATAATCCATTTAAACCAGGAAGAAGAATTAAAGTTTCAACTTTCAAAGTATCAGATACTGGGAAGAAGATTGGAGAGTGTTTTATAAAAATAATGGTGAATGAGGCTATTAGAAAAAATGTTGATGAAATATATGTTACAACTTTTGAAAGGCAAGAAGCACTAATTTATTTACTAGAACAATATGGATTTAAATTATTCACGCACAAAAATACTACTAAAAGTGATGGAACAGTTGAAAAAGAAGCAATTTATGTAAAAAATCTTAAAGATAAAACTCAATATCCATATGTGCAACTAAAAGAACAAGGAATTTTCATTTGCCCAGTAATACCTAAATATCATAAACTATTATTTGAAGATGCAGAAAAAGAATACCAGATAAGTATTGATGATACACAAGGAAAAAATACTTCTGCAAATGCTATAAAAAAAGCATTCATTTCAAATTCAAAAATAAAGATGATTAATCCTGGAGATATATTATTGTTTTATGCTTCTCACGATAAAAAAGCCATAACAACATTAGGAATTGTAGAAACAACGTGGAATAAATTTGATTCTCAAGAAGAAATTTTTAACATTGTAAGAAAAAGAACTGCTTATGATGAAGAAGAATTAAAATATGTTACAGGATTAGATAGCCTAGTAATAATGTTCAAACATTATATAACATTTGAAAAACCCATTACATATGATTTTTTATATGATAATGGAATTGTTAATGGATATATTCAGTCTCCAACAAGTATAAAAAAAGAAGATTTAGAAAAAATAATAATAGAGGGAAAAAGCCAAAACATGATTGAAATAATCTAAAAGATACACAAAAAAGTGTATCTTTTTTTGCACGAAAGTATTTACAATTAAACATTTATTATATATAATGTTAACAAATATGCTTATTAGCATTTTAGTTAAATTAGGGAGAGAAAATGAGTAAGAAATTTGGAGAATTAGTAAAAAAATATAGAGGTAATAAGAGCTTGAAAAAGTTAAGTGATGAAATAGGAATATCTGTTGCTTACTTATCAGATATAGAAAATGGAAATAGATTTCCTTCTAAAGAAAAAATAGATAAATTTATAGGAGCATTTGATTTAAAAGATCATGAAAAAGATAAATTTTATGATTTAGTTGCAAAAGAAAGTCCAAATAAATATAAAGTCTCTGGAGATATAGCAGAATATATTATGAAGAACGAGTTTTTACGAAATTTTATTAGGATAGCCAAAGATAAGAAATTAGACAATTCGTATTGGAAAAGTAAGATAAAAGAATTGGAAAGTGAGAGTGAATAAATTATGTGTAATATGTTAATTTCAATTAATCCACAACATGTAGAAAATATTTTTAATGGAACTAAAAAGTATGAGTATAGAAAAATTAGATGTAAACAAGATGTAGACAAAATAATAATATATTCAACATATCCTATAAAGAAAATTGTGGGTGAGGCTAAAGTAGAAAAGATTCTAGAAGATTCACCAGATAATATATGGGAAGAAACTAAAAACTATTCTGGAATAGATTTAAAGTTTTATCAGCAATATTTTAAGGATAGAAGTAAGGCTATAGCATATAAATTAACTAACATAAAAAAATATAATATTCCCCAAGAATTATCTAGTTATGGAATAAAGGCTGCACCACAGTCATTCATATATGTATAGAAATAAATCCCAGAAGTGTAATTAAGTACTTCTGGGATTTGTTTTCTAATCTTTAATGCAACCTAACACTAGCTGCACTCCATCACAAAAACCATTCCTATAATATTTCTCATTCCAATAGCCAATATAATCCATAAAATTATCATCAAGAATATTAAGTTGTCTTTGAACATAGTTTCTATTCTGTTTAGGAATATTTTTCAAAATCCTTTCAGAAATCTCATCAAAATAAACCCAATGTTTTCTATCCTCATCACAAGTTAAAGAAGAAAGTTCATCTTCTCTAAACAATAACCAATCTTTCAAAATATCATCATTAACTTCTCTTAAACTACTCATTACAACTCCTCCTAATTAAACATAAATTAATTCTTTTAATACAATTTCTTCAGCACGATTTTTTATATTATTCATTTTCCCAACCCACTCTAGAGGATTAGTATCTTTTAAATCTTCAGATATATTTTCCCATTCTTTAAATTGACCTATTAATAATTTGATTTTTTCTTTAGCTTGTAAATCAACTTCAATAAGATGTTTTCTTAAAGTACAACTAATTTTCATTAATTCATATTCACCTTTTTTATGATTTTTTAAATAGCTTAATCTTAAGTGTCCGTATTTTCCAATTTGATATTTTTCATTTTCATCATTTAGAACTGTTAAATCTGGTATTAAATAATCGCCTTCTTGATGATAAGTAATTTTACTTTTTACATTCTCCATAATAAAAATTCCTCCTAATTCCAATTATTATTTGCATATAATTTTGACCAATCCATATCAGAATAATCTCGACCTTCATAATTATAAAATGTGTTATATTTATTCTTTGAATTTAATTTATTATTCTTATTTGTGTCTGATTTTCTAACTTCCTGATAATTGGAAAACGGACTTCCTGAAGTTTGATTTTCAGACTTCACATTTATAAATTCTTCTTTTATTTCTGATATAGTTTTTCCTACATAAATTCTATTAGGCTTATTTTTTCCTTGCCTTTTTTCTCTAATTAAATTGGCTTTATTTAGTTGCTCAAATGCAGAACTAATAGCAGACTTACCAATATGTAATTTTTCTCCTAAATCGATTCTCGTAAAAATCACATACATATTTTCATCTTCATCATAATAATGTTTTTTACCTTTAGGAATATTATTTGTTAATTCATTAGTATATGTAAGCGATAGCCTATCACATAATAACGAATATAATAGAATTGCTGTAGGGGATAAATCTTTGTAAATTTCATTATTACAAAGTTCTTTATTTACACGATAGAATTCTACTTTATTGTAGTCTTCATTTATTTTATGGGGTACAAAAGTTAACATTGAATTTCCTCCTAATCCAGATTGGATAAGGGATTGCTATTCTTGAAATTTTCTTGAAATTTTTTTGAGATAAAAAATAATTCTTGAAATTTATTTTTGAAATTTTTTCGGTATTTTCAAGAATTTTATAGAATTTGATAAAATTAAAGACACATGCTGTAATCTTACAAACATGTGTCTTTTCACATTTTAGACTTTTTTGAAATTTTCTAGAATTTCTTAAAAAATCCTTCAAATTGGTCGGGGTGACACGGATCGAACGTGCGACCTCATGGTCCCAAACCACGCGCTCTACCAACTGAGCCACACCCCGAAATATATGCATAATTTAGATGCTTATTTATAATAGCATATTTTTTTTGTAGTTTCAAGTGATTTTGAAAAAAAATTGCTTTTACTTGAAAAAAATTTTGATTTTGCTTGAATAAATGCGAAAAAAATATTATAATAATATTTGCTTTATATTAAAAAAATAGTTTTAAAAATGCAGCTGTAGCTCAATTGGATAGAGTATTCGGCTACGAACCGAAAGGTTGCAGGTTCGATTCCTGTCAGCTGCACCATAAATGTACAATATTATCATATTGTAATGAATGATGAATAGCTAATAATTAAGAATGAATAATCTTGTCTATCAAATCAAAAGAATAAATTATTATTAATTTACTTAGTGAAAAATCAAAGATTTGACCACAATGCCGTATAATAAAAAGAGTTATAATAATTTAAATAGCTTCTAAAATATTTTTAGTAGCTATTTTTTCTTGTCTTACTGTGAATTTTAGTATATAATAATTACGCGGAAGGAGTACTAATTTTGAAAATAGATTATTTAAAAGTAAATGGATTTGGAAAAATAGAAAATAAAGAGATTGAATTTGGCAAAAAGATAAATGTAATTTATGGAGAAAATGAAGCTGGCAAAACTACTCTTTTAAAATGCATTTTATCTATGCTCTATGGGGTATCTAGCAATAAAAATGGTAAAGATATTTCTGAGAAGGAACAATATAAGCCTTGGAAAAATGCAGAGTTTTCTGGAAAGATGAAATACGAATTAGATAATGGAGAAAAAATAGAGGTTTTTAGAGATTTTTCAAAAAGAAATCCTAAAATTACTAACGAGTTTTCAGAAGATATAACAAATACATTTAATATTGATAAACATATGGGAAACAATTTCTTTTATGAACAAACTAAAATTGATAAAGATATGCTTTTGATAACGGGATTGGTAGAGCAAAAGGAATCGATCCTTGGGGATAAAGAACAAAATCTTCTTACACAAAAAATTGCAAATATTTTAACAAGTGGGGAAGAAAACATTTCATATAAAAAGGCGATAGAAAAATTAAATAAAGAATTAGTAGAAAAGATAGGAAACGATAGAACTACAGGAAGACCAATAAATATCATTAATGAAAAGATTGAAAAATTAAAAGAAAATATAAATAAGATTAATGATGAAGAAGAAAAAGTAAGTAATTTAAAACAAGAAAAAGAATTAGTAAAAAAACAAATAGAAAAAATTGAAAATGAGCTTATAGATTTAAGAAAAGTAAAAGATATTAAATTACAAGAAAATGTAGAAAAAGAAAAGCTCGGCGTAAAAAAAGAATTACTAAAAGAATATGACGAAAAACTAGAAAAGTTAAATGAACAAGCTAAAGCTAAAGATAAGGACGTGCAAAAATCTTTAAATATAATTTTGTCAGTAATTTTTATTGTACTTTCTGCTATTACATTTTATATCAATAAGTTAGCAGGATTACTAGCTTTTGGAATATTTATAGCTATATATTTGCCAGTAATACTTATAAGAAAAAATGCTAAAAACCAAGAAGAAAAGTTGAAGCAAAAGGAGATAAAAAATTTAAGGAAAAGTAAACTGGAAAAAGAAACAGAAATTGAAGAAACTGAAAAAACAATTTGTGACAATGTTAATAGAGAAATTATAGAAAATGTAAATAATACAGGCTTAAGGACATTAGATTTAAAAACAGTGGAAAATAGAATCGCTCAAGAAGAACAGAATTTAAGCAATTCTAAAATTCATTTAAATACAATTGAAATAGAAGAAAAAAGAATAGGGCAAGATTTAGAAAAGAAGGTAGAAATAGAAGAGACTTTGGAAAAAACATTAGAAGAAAAAAATGATTTAGAAACAGAAGAAAGAAGAATAAAGCTTGCAAAAGAGATGTTAGAGCAAGCATATATAAAGATGAAAAATGAGATAACACCTAAATTTACATCAAATCTATCAAAAATTGCAAGCGAGATTTCAAATAATAAATATTCAAATATTAAATTTAATGATAATGATGGATTAACTGTAGAACTAGAAAATGGAGAATACGTAAAATGCGATAGATTAAGTACAGGAACTATTGAACAATTATATTTGGCATTACGCTTATCTGCATTTGAAGAAATAACTGAAGAAAAAATTCCAATTATATTAGACGAAGCATTTGCATATTACGATAATATTAGATTAGAAAACATCTTATCATATTTGAATAATTATTATACGGATAATCAAATACTAATTTTTACATGTACCGATAGAGAAAAGCAAATTTTAGACAGATTAAAAATTGAATATAATTTCATAAAACTATAGTAATATATACTGTTGCGCTTGAAAAACATAGCTAAACTGTGTATAATATATTAGTAAAATTTAAGGTAGAGGAGAAAATTATATGTTTCAAAAACTAGACGCCGTAGAAAAAAGATATGATGAGCTAACAGCAAAAATAAGTGATCCAGAGGTAATTGCAAATCAAAGCGAATGGCAAAAATATATGAAAGAACACGCATCATTAGTAGATATTGTTGAAAAATATAGAGAATATAAATTGGCAAAATCAAATTTTGAAGAAGCGAAAGAAATGCTAAATGATAAAGAATTAAAAGAATTAGCAGAACTAGAAATGGAGGAATTGAGAGTAAAAATTCCTAAACTAGAAGAAGAACTTAAAATATTATTAATTCCAAAAGATCCAGATGATGATAAAAACATAATCTGTGAAATTAGAGCCGGAGCAGGTGGAGATGAAGCAGCACTTTTTGCAGGTACTTTATATAGAATGTATTCAATGTATGCTGAAACAAAGCATTGGAAAATAGATGTGTTAAATGAAAACGAAACAGGACTTGGCGGATACAAAGAAATAACCTTTATGATAACAGGAAAAGGAGTATATAGTAGATTAAAGTTCGAAAGTGGAGTCCATAGAGTACAAAGGGTTCCAGACACAGAAAGTAGTGGTAGAATTCATACATCAACTGCGACAGTAGCAGTACTTCCTGTAGTAGAGGATGTAGAAATCGAAATAAATCCAGCAGATATTAAGATGGAAGTTTTTAGAGCTTCAGGTGCAGGAGGACAACATGTTAATAAAACTTCATCTGCAGTAAGATTAATTCATGAACCAACAGGAATAGTTGCAGAATGTCAAACAGAAAGATCACAAGTGCAAAACAGAGAATATGCAATGAAACTTTTAAAAACAAGATTATATGACATTGAAAAAGAAAAAAGAGATTCTGAATTAGCTAATGAAAGAAAAAGTCAAGTAGGTACAGGTGATAGAAGCGAAAAAATAAGAACATATAATTATCCACAAGGCCGTATTACAGACCACAGAATAGGAATGAGTATATACCAAATGGAAAATTTCCTAAATGGCGGATTAGATGAAATGATAGATAACTTAATTGCAGCAGATAGAGCAGAAAAATTAAAAGGTGAAGAAGAGTAAATGACAATAAAATGTATATTACGCAAATATGTCAAAAATATTACAAAATTATAACAATTCTCTTGACTTTTTTGCAAAAATATAATATTCTAAGGGAGATAAAAAATAATAAAAAACGGAGGAACTTAACTTGGCTATCGGTGATATTATTGTAGGTATTGATATAGGCGCTTCCAAGGTCACTTCTGTTATAGGTGAGGTAAACAATTTTAATCAAATTGAAATTGTTGCTACCGCAGAATGTAAATGTCTTGGTATGAAAAAAGCAAAAATCACGGATGAAGAAGAGATAGCTTCTGCTATAAGAAAAACAATAACAGAGGTAGAGAATCAAGTAAATATAAAGATAAATTCAGCATATGTTACTATTTTTGGCAAATACATAACAATTGTGCAAAATAGCATAGTAAAAGAGGTAAAAGATAAATTTGCAGGAATAACTACACGAGATTTAAATTCAGCAATTGCACAAGTAAAAGATATTGATTTGCCAGAAGATAAAGTCATAGTTGATGTTATAACAAATGAATTTTATTTAGATAATGGTAAAGCTATAGATGACCCAGTAGGAGCACTAAGCTCAACCTTTACAGTAAAAGGACAAGTCATATTAGCAGAAAAAGAATTTGTAAGACAGCTATCAGCAATATTTAAAAAGGCTGGTATTGATATGGATGGTATTATACCAAATGTACTTGCAGAAAGACAATTAATTTTAGACAAAAATGAGCTTAATGATAATGTAATGATATTAGATATAGGCGCAGAAAACACAGATATAGGTATATTTAATAATTCTCATTTTATTTATACAAATACAATTCCATTAGGAGGAGATAACATTACAAATGATATTGCTCAAGTATTTAATGTTTCTGAAGAAGAAGCAGATAGATTAAAAAGACAATATGGTTTAGCATTAAGGTCATTTATAGATAATGATACAGATATTATTTTAAATACATATAAAGGCGAGGAAAGAGCGAAAACCATAAAAAGTTCTGAACTTGTTGCCGTAATTGAAGCAAGAATAGAAGAAATATTTACACTTGTAAACAATGCAATTACTTCAGAAGGTGTAAAAGGTAGTATTAACAATGTTATTCTTACAGGGCAAGGAATTACAAGCATTGCAAAAAGTGATGTAGTAGGGAAAATAATATTAAATATTCCTGTAAAAATGTCAACGGGAAGATTTATAAGCACAATACAACCATCTTACAGATCAAGTTATGCTTTAGTAAGATATATAGCTTCAAGACCTTTTACAAAAAATGTATCAAGTAATATTGATACAAAATCGAAAGACAATATTTTTAAAACACTAATGGAAAGAATAAAAGAATTCTTTTATTCCTAAAAATTAATTAAAAATTATAAAACAAAAAAAAGGAGGAAATATCATTATGATGGAAACAGAAAATGAAGAAAACAATTATATGATGGACGGCGCAGCAACTATAAAAGTAATAGGTGTAGGAGGAGCTGGAAATAATGCAGTAAACAGAATGATAGAATCAGGAATAAAAGGAGTAGAATTTATCGCAATAAATACAGATAGACAAGCATTGCAACTATCAAAAGCTGGAACAAAAATTCAAATTGGAGAAAAAATTACAAGAGGACTTGGCGCAGGAGCTAATCCAGATATCGGAGCACAAGCAGCAGAAGAAAGTAAAGCAGAAATTGCAGAAATCTTAAGAGGAGCTGACATGGTGTTCGTAACTGCTGGAATGGGTGGAGGAACAGGAACAGGTGCAGCCCCAATAGTTGCAGCAACAGCAAAAGAACTTGGAATTTTAACAATAAGTGTAGTAACAAAACCATTTACATTCGAAGGTAAAAAAAGACTAACCCAAGCTGAAAGAGGAATAGAAACTCTAAAAGGAAAAGTAGATACATTAGTCGTAATTCCAAATGATAAACTATTAAAAATCATTGATAGAAGAACATCTATAGTAGAAGCTTTCAAAATGGCAGATGATGTTTTAAGACAAGGTGTACAAGGTATATCAGACTTAATTTCAGTACCAGGATTAATCAACTTGGACTTTGCTGATGTAAAAACAGTAATGTTAAATACAGGAATGGCACATATGGGAATAGGTATTGCAAGTGGAGAAAACAGAGCAGAAGATGCTGCAAAACAAGCAATTCAAAGTCCATTACTTGAAACTTCAATAGAAGGAGCAAGAGGAGTAATTATAAACATTACAGGAGGTAATGATTTGGGATTACAAGAAGCAAATACAGCAGCAGAATTAGTTCAAAGAAGTGTAGACCCAGAAGCAAACATTATCTTTGGTGTAGTAACAGATGAATCTCTAGGAGATGAAATCGTAATTACAGTTATTGCTACAGGATTTGAAAAAGAACAAGATAATATATCAAGCATTGGTGTTGAAAATTTAGTAAATAACACATGGAATAAAAAAATAAATTCAATACCA
>SAMEA3663267__coassemble_553_pt1 | contig 11453 bp, 10 predicted proteins | sample SAMEA3663267__metabat2_low_PE_011 | metagenome-assembled genome bin SAMEA3663267 (sample SAMEA3663267) | pig gut metagenome | biome: pig gut; feature: pig-associated habitat; material: faeces | place: China | collected 2013 | reverse complement strand
TTTTCTTTTGTTCTAAAAATATTTAATTTGTTTTTTACATATCTAATATATAACAATAATATCGTTGGTATCGTTGTTTCTATAATTGTTTTCATTACCCATGGCATATTAGGTAAAATAGGTGTTAACCAAAAATATAAGTTGGTAAGTATTTGATATAATGCTGATGGCACCCAACTGCAATATATTGCAATATATGAAAATGCTATATTTTTTGCAATAGAAGGCAACCCCTTTTGTAATATTTCTTTTGTAATTATTAAAGGAGTTTTACCTATTAATCCATTTAATTCTAAATCTATCAAAACATATACTATTGATATTAGTATCGCTATTTTTGTTTTATCTTTATCATATACATTATTAATTAATTTATATCTTATATATTCTTTTGCTACTAAGGCTACACCAAATATCCATAAATTATGTAATAAACCTTTTAGAGTTGTATTATATGGATTGTCTCCAAATGTTACTACCAATCCCGATAGCAAATTTACAATTATAAAGGTTAAAATTGCTACAATAGTATATTCTAATATTGGTTTTTTTAATTTCTTGTTTTCTGTATTATTTCCCAATATTGCTCTCATTATTATTGATAATGCTATCCAAAAAATTGGATTAATAACATACCAATATAATACATTTATATTAGTAACTAATTTAAATGTAGCTATTGCTCCATAAAGCAATATAAATAGAATAATTATAATAGTTGCGTTTTTAGATTTTTGCATATAAATTCCTTTTTAAATAAATTAGGATGTTGTCAGTGCACTAAAAAGGTAATGAATTTACATTACCTTTTTAGTGTTTTAAACCTTAAGCATCAGTATGTGTTGGGTCTATGTTGATTTCTGTAGTATCTTGTGCATATTTATATGTTATAGTAAATGATTTTGTTCCTAATGTTGTAGCTTCTGAATTTGTATCCCATTTTATAACGAATCCTGCTGTACAAGTTCCTCCTGCTGCTAGTTCCTCACCATTTGCAAGTGCTGCACCTGATTTTGTAATAGTTAGATCACTATCATCGCCCTCTATAGTAAATTCAGTTAATTTAGCGTTTGTATTTCCGTCATTTTTTACTACTGCTTCTAACATTACGGCATCTCCTGGATATGCTAAGTTTATACTAGCTGTAATTGTATCTTTGGTATCGTTTAACGTTGCTGTTCCGTGGCTTGTATCAGTTGCTCCACCAGTAGTTTTTAAGCTTACTGTTTCAAAGTGCACATTCCATGTTCCTGTACCTGTTGCTGTACCATTAATTGTTAGCGTTGCTGAAAATGCTGCATAACCAACTCCTATTGCTAATAATACTATTAACAATACTATTATTGCATAATTTTTTTTCGTCTTCTTCATTTCACACCTCCTAATTTTGTCTTGATTTCATTTTAACTCTTTTTTTTACTTTTTTCTACATATTTTGCATTACTTTTTTGTTACGTTTTGTAATCGTTTTGTAATATTGTTGTTATAGATTTTGTATCTGTTTTATGCTAATATATATATTGAATACATATGAGGAGAATAGAAATGATTACAAATAAAAATTTAAAAAATTTAAATAATTATTTTACAAAACAAGAATTCAGCTTCATAAATGGCTCGAATTCTGAAAATTATAAATTAAATGAATTAAATTTAAAAGAATTAAATTATCAAAATATGTTTAATAATATTTTACATAATTTAGATATGCCTAATAAAGATGAAAATTGCCAAACTTTAATTGCTAAAGCCGAGAATATTTTAGTTAAAATTAACGAAAACATATCTAATATTAGTAATTTAAAAAATAGATTAGAAAGTATCTCTGCTGAAATTACAGAATTGTTATTAGAAGTAGAAGCAAATCCAACTAGTAAAGATAACTTTTTTGATAAAATACAAGGCCTAAAAAGCATGATAAACACTCTTTCTATTGATATAGAAAATACTAAATCCAAAATTTTGATAGATGATATACATGCAAATGCTTTTTTAAAAAATCCTGATGTTATCAAATATATAAATTTTAAAATAGATATGGACTTACCTGTCGAATTAGAAATTCCATTGTCTTCTTCTGATGATGATATTCATGACAATAACACTTTATTGGTATCAGAAAAATTGCAAAAAGTCTTTTTACCTTATTCGGTAAAAGAAGTTATGTCTTATTTAGAGCAATACCCTAAAGAATATTCTTCGTTTTCGGATGTTGTAAATAAAGAATTTATATTTCCATATTCTTACTACTCAAAACATACTGTGGTTGCACGCTTTAGAGAAGCATATTCATTAATTAGAGATAGAGAATCAAAATCTATTATAGATGCATTTAAATTTGCTGTAGATATAATGTTTAATTATGAACTAAACCCTGTAATTATAGCTGCTTGTAAAACGCAAGAAGAATTAGAAGATTATTTGTCTTGCTTAAATCGTCAGAAGTTAGATGAATTCACTGCTTTCGAAATTAAATATGAAATCTCGCCATTAAAAATATAATTTGAATAAGGGAAAACCATTTTCTCTATTAGAAAGAGCCAGAGGAAATCTCAAAATACTTATCAAGTATAAATGTTTTAGATTGTTTTTACATTTTTACTAAAATTTATATTGATTTCTATCTGCTCTATCATCAAATTTTCTATCAAAGTCTTTGTTGTTATAAAACCAGTCTGTTTTTTTATGCAAATTGAAATTTTTTTGATTTCTGTTTAATCCTATATCTAAGAAAATTAATATTGGAATAATTATGCAGAATATTGATACTAGAACATTTATGTAGTCATCTGGAGTAATTCCGCCTGTTGTTATCGTTGTATATAGATATGTTCCAAAGTATCCTATATATGAGAACATGTATACAAGCGCTCCAATTATTCTTCTTTTAAGAATAAATAAAAAACAAAAAAATGTGCTGAAAAGTAATATAATTTCTACTGTCATATTAAACACTGCAAGTGGGAAATCTGTTCCAAGTGTAGTTGTAATTGCTGCAACAATTCTCAAAACCCATAACATTACTGCCATCATTAATATTAAATAACTAAATACTACCATTTTTTAAATCTCTCCTTCTACTATTACATCTCTTTTTAGTAGTTTTTTCTCTAGAATCCCTAACCCTATAAATTTATTTTTCTGATATACTCTGTATATGCCATCTTGCATATCAAAAGTTAATTTTACTCCATTTAAGAAATATTGTAATTTTTCATCTGCTAAAACAATCTTTCCGTTTTTGCTAAATACCTCTTCTATTGAAATAATCGCTTCTTTTACATCTTTTTTCTTATTTTTTATATCATCTATTGAGATTGCATCTTTTATATTAAATATATCTACATCTGTTCTTTGCAATTCCTTCATATATGCAATAGTGCCTAACCTTTCGGCAATATCTTGGCATAAAGTTCTAATATATGTTCCTTTTGAACATTTTACTATAAATGATATTTGATTGTCAAAATATTTTTTAAATTTCATTTCATAAATTTCTATTTCTCTAGGAGTAATTTCTACAACTTGTCCATTTCTTGCATATTCATAAGCTTTCTTTCCATTTATCTTAATTGCCGAATACATTGGTGGAATCTGCTTTTGTTTACCTAGGAAACTAGATAAAACCTCTTTAATTTTTTCCTCATCTAATGTTTCTACTTTTCTAGTTTCTAGAATTTTTCCTTCACTATCTAATGTATCTGTTCTTGTACCTAGCTCCATTACTACACTATATGTCTTATCATGTTCTACTAAATATTTGGAAATTTTTGTTGCATTTCCTATTAATATTGGTAAAACTCCTGTTGCTTTAGGATCTAAAGTTCCGGTATGCCCCACCTTTTTCGTATTTAATTCTTTTCTTAAAACATTTACAACATCATGAGAAGAAAAATCCTTTGGTTTGTTTATTATTAATACACCCTCCATATTTTGCTTCCTTTACTATTTTAAATGTTTTTTACATTCTGCAACTAATCGCTCTTTTGATTGCTCTATTGTACCTGTAATTGAACCACCTGCAGCTCTTATGTGTCCACCACCATTAAATAATAGTGCAATATCTGCTACATTTACATATTCATTAGATCTTAGTGATATTTTATAGGTTCCATCTTCAGTTTCTTTTAAGAATATAGAAACTTCTACTCCTTCTATATCTCTGCCAATATCAACTATCCCTTCATGGTCACCCTCTTCTGCCTCTACAGTTTCCATATCTTTATTTGTAATATATGTAAAAGCTATTTTTCCATTTTCTAAAAGTTCTAATCTATTTATTGCTACTTTCCTTAGTTCAAAGCGTTTTTTTGAAATTGTTTGTAAAACTCTTTTATATATATCAGATACTTTTACTCCTTTTCGTAATAGTTCTGCTGTAAACTCAAAAGTTTCTGCACTTGTTGCTGGATATTTAAATCCACCTGTATCTGTTAAGATACCTGTTAAAAGGCATATTCCTATCTCATTATCAATTTCGACACCTAATGCTTCAATTACTGTTATTAATATTTGTGCACACGCAGGTGAAGCTGGGTTTACGAAATTATAGTCTGCAAACATAGTATTTATTTCATGATGGTCAATTGATATTTTACATTTGGCATTTTCAAAACTTTCAGAAAATCCATTTAATCTTTTAATATCTCCACAATCTAATGCAATGGCTATATCATATTGCTCTTTTGTTGGTTCTTTTTTTAAATCGTTAATTCGAGGTAAAAAATTATATATGCTAGAATGTTCTGGCACTATAACATCAACATCTTTTTTGAGCTTTAGTAATGAACAATACAAAGCTAAGCTACTTCCTATTGCATCTCCATCTGGGTTCATATGTGTTAATATTACAAGTGTCTTGGCATTATTTATCTCATTTATAATACTATCTAAAGTCATTATGTTCACATTCCTTCCTAATCTACAAACTTGGTTAGAAAAGAATTAAATTTTGACACAACCAAAATTGTAATTATTTTCAACCTTATTTTTTCTAAAAGTAAATTTAATCCTCTTTTAAGTCTTTCATAATATCTTCTAAAATTTTGTCAATCTTTTCTCCATATTTTAAAGATTCATCTAATTCAAATACTAATTCTGGTGTTACCCTTAAATTTACTTTTTCTGCTAATCTGCTTCTCATATAACCTGATGCAGCTTTTAGTCCTGCTAATGTTTGTTTGATATTTTTTGAATTTAAAATACTGACACTTACTTTAGCATACCTTAAGTCTGGTGAAACTTTTACTTCTGTCACACTAACCATCCCGGTCACATTTGAATTTTTCACTTCATAGTTTATTATATTACTAAGCTCCCTTTTTAATTCTTCATTAACCTTTTCTAATCGATTACTTTGTTTTTTCATATTTTTTTAATACTCCTAAATTCTTGTTACTCACATAAAAGAAGCCTTTTTTAATATTATTGTTTTACTTGTTCCATTATATATGCTTCTATTATGTCTCCTTCTTTAATGTCGTTAAAGTTTTCAATTTGAATTCCACATTCAAATCCAGTTGCAACTTCTTTTGCATCATCTTTCATTCTCTTTAAAGAAATAAGTTTTCCATCATGTATTACAACATTATCTCTTATTACTCTTACTCCTGCATTTCTTGCAACTTTACCATTTGTAATATAGCAACCAGCAACTGTTCCAACATTAGAAATTTTAAATGTTTGTCTTACTTCTGCAGTTCCAATAATTGTTTCTTTAAATACTGGGTCTAACATTCCTTTCATAGCTGCTGCAACATCATCAATTGCATTGTAAATAACAGAATATGTTTTTATTTCTACTTCATCTTTATCTGCTCTTTCTTTTGCAAGAGGTTCTGGTCTTACATTAAATGCAATAATAATTGCTTTTGATACTTTCGCAAGAGTTACATCTGTTTCTGTTACTGCACCTACATTTGCATGTATTACTCTTACCTTAACTTCATCATTAGATAATTTTTCAAGTGATTGTTTTACAGCTTCTACAGAACCTTGTACATCTGCTTTTACAATTAAATTTAATTGTTTTAGGTTTCCTTTTTCGATTTGACTAAATAAATCATCTAAAGTTACTCTTGTATTTGCATTTAATAATTTATCTCTTGCTTGGCGTTTTCTTCTTTCCATTAAGTGTTTTGCTGTTTTTTCATCTTTTACTTCATAGAAAGTTTCGCCAGCTTCTGGAACTTCTGTAAATCCTGTTACTTCAACTGGTGTAGATGGTCCTGCTTTTTTTACGCGTTTGCCTTTGTCATCTGTCATAGTTCTAATTTTTCCAATTGTAGAACCTACTAAAATTGTATCACCTACATCTAATGTTCCTCTTTGTACAAGCATCGTTGCTACTGGTCCTTTTGTTTTATCAAGTCTTGCTTCTATTACAACACCTTTTGCTTGTTTATGTGGATTTGCTTTTAATTCCTTCATATCTGCAACTAATAGAACCATTTCTAATAATGTGTCAATATTTATTTTTTTCTTTGCAGAAATTGGAACATAAATAGTATCTCCACCCCATTCTTCTGGAACTAATCCATAAGCCATAAGGTCTTGTTTTACTTTATCTACATTTGCTCCTTCTACATCTATTTTATTTACTGCAACTATAATTGGAATATCCGCTGCTTTTGCATGGTTTATAGCTTCAACAGTTTGTGGCATAACCCCATCATTTGCAGCAACAACTAATATTGCAATATCTGTTACTTGTGCTCCTCTTGCACGCATTGCAGTAAATGCCTCGTGTCCTGGTGTATCTAAAAAAGTTATTTCTCTTCCATTAATTTCTACTTTGTATGCTCCTATTGCTTGAGTAATTCCTCCCGCTTCTCCTTCAATTACATTGGTTGATCTAACAGCATCTAGAAGTGATGTTTTACCATGGTCTACATGCCCCATAACTACTATTACTGGTGGTCTTGGAACTAAATCTTCTGCTTTATCTTCACTCTCATCAAATAGAATTTCTTCATCTGTTATAATCTCTTTTTTATGTGCTGTTATTCCAAATTCTTGTGCTACTAAAAATGCTGTATCAAAATCTAATTCATTATTTATTGTTGCCATTATTCCGAAATCCAATAACTTTTTTATTATTTCTCCGCTTGTCTTTTTTAATTCATTACTTAAATCTTTTACAGAAATAGGATCTGGAATAGTAATATCTGTTAATTCAAATATTTTTTGTTTATTTCTTTCTCCATCATCACTTATTCTTTTTTTGTTTCTTTTTCCTCTTGTTGTTGTTAAATCATAATAATCAAGCATTGAACCTTCATTAAACATATTAGATAATCTATCTTCTTGTCTTAATGATTTTAATTTTTGGCTATTTATTTCATCAAAACCATTTTTTCTTGATTTTCCTGTTTTTTTGTTAGTTTTGTTTTCTTCATATCTATTGTTTTTTTGTTTATCAATTTGTTTATTGCCATATTCTCTAACATTTTCCTTTTCAACTATGTCAACAGACATGATATTTTTGATATTCTTTTCAATACCTCTTTCATCAAGTGGTCTTTTGTAGTTGTTATTGTACCCATTATTATTGCCGTTTCTATTATTATATTGGCCATTTCTATCTCTGTTATATGGTCTTTGGTTATTATTTTGCCCATCTCTATTATATTGTCTTTGATAATTATTGTTTTGCCCATCTCTATTATATTGTCTTTGATAATTATTATTTTGCCCATCTCTATTATATTGCCTTTGATAATTATTGTTTTGACTATCTCTATTATATTGTCTTTGATAATCATTGTTTTGGCCATCTTTATTATATTGCTTTTGATAATTACTGTTTTGACCATCTCTATTATATTGTTTTTGGTAATTATTGTTTTGCTCTACTTTTTCTGTGGATTTTTCTTCTACAAGGGGCTCTTTATTCTCAACATTTTGTTTATCTATAACCTCTTCTATTTTTTCTACAGGTTTTGGCTCTACTACTTTTGGTTCTTCCTTTTTGCCAAAAAGCTCACTAACTGTCATTGGCTTATTAGGTTTATTTCTATAAACTATATTAAAATCTTTTTTTCTTTCATGCTCTACAAACCCCACAGATTTAGCTGGTTCCTTTGATTTTTTTGTATTTTCCTGTTGTTTTGGAGGATTTTCTGATACAATTACTTCTCTTCTAATAATTACTGGATTATCATTTTTCTCTTTTACTTCCTTTTTTACAGGATTTGATGCTCTTGAAAACTCCTTTTCTATTTTTTTTGCTTCTGATTCTTCTATTGCATTTAAATGTGATGTTGCCTTTATTCCTAACTCTGCTGCTTTGTCTAACACATCTTTATTAGTTACCCCTATTTTTTTAGCTATTTCATGTATTTTTATTTTAGCCAATTATATCACCCCCATTAATTTTGTTGTTCATTTTAATCATTTTGTTTTGAACTATCAATAATTACACCCCTTAAATCATTATATATTTTTTCATCGATGCTAACATTTAATGCTCTTTCTAACTTTTTTGTTTTAATTGCTTTATTTAAACAATCTTCATTACAACATATATATGCCCCTCTACCGGCTTGCTTTCCAGTTTTATCTATGCCGAATTACACCTTCTTTGTTTAAAACAATTCTTATTAATTCTTTCTTATCTTTTTTCTCATTACAAGCTATGCACATTCTTTGTACAACTTTTTTCATACTATTCTTCTACTACCTCTTCTTCATTATTTACTTCTTCGCTACTCATTTTTTCGCTTTGTTCTAGTAAAGCTCTAAATTGTGATTCACTTTTTATATCTATTTTCCAATTTGTAAGTCTTGCTGCTAGTCTTGCGTTTTGACCAGCTTTACCAATTGCAAGTGATAATTGATTATCTGGTACTATTACTTGTGCAAATTTTTCTTCTTCTTTCACATCTACTGCCATAACCTGTGCTGGTAACAATGCAGCAGATATATATGTTGCAGGATCCTCGCTCCATTCAATTACATCTATTTTTTCACCTTTTAATTCATTTATTATATTTTGAATTCTTATTCCTTTTGGTCCTACACATGAACCTACTGGGTCTATATCTTCGTTTGTAGAATATACTGCAACTTTACTTCTGTTTCCTGGATCACGAGATACGCTCTTTATTTCTATTAATCCTTCATATATTTCTGGTATTTCAAATTCAAATAATTTTTTTACAAAGTCTGGATTACTTCTTGAAACAAATACTTGTGGTACACCTTTTAATCCTTTTTCCACTCCAACTACATACGCTTTTACTTTATCATTTACTTTATAGGTTTCTGTAGGTATTTGATCTTTTAATGGCATTATTCCTTCAAGTTTTCCTAAGTCTAATATAACTGTTCCTTTTTCATTTTTTTGAACTATTCCAGAAACAATTTCTCCTTTTCTGTCATTATATTCTGTGTATATAATGTCGCGTTCTGCTTCTCTTATTTTTTGTAGCATTACTTGTTTTGCCGTTTGTGCAGCTATTCTTCCAAAATCTTTTGGAAAGATTTCAATATTTATTACATTACCAATTTCTGTTTTCTTATCATATTTTTTTGCATCTTCTAATGATATTTCAAGCATTGGGTCAAATACTTCTTCTACCACTTCTTTTTGTGCAAAAATTTGAATATCTCCTGTTTCGTCATCAATAATAACTTTTACATTTTCTGCTGAATCAAAGTTTCTTTTATATGCTGTTACTAGTGCTGTTTCTAATGATTCTAATAAATATGCCTTGCTAATTCCTCTTTCTTTTTCTAATTCCTCCATTGCCATAATTAATTCTTTACTATCAATTGATTTCATTTTTCTACCAATCCTTTCTTAATTCCATTCATACACTGTTCTTATTTGTGCAATATCTTTTTTGGGTATATCTAATATTTTATTTTCTAAATTTATATAGATATTTTCCTCATCAAATTTTTCTAATGTGCCTTGCATTTGTTTTTTTCCGTTATATGGTTTGAAAAATTTAATACTTAGTTCTTTACCAATATTTTGTGCTAACTGCTTATCTTTTCGTATTGTTCTTTCTATACCAGGTGAAGATATCTCTAGAAAATATTGCTCTTCTATTAAATTTGCACTATCTAATACATCATTTATAGCATTACTTACTTTTTCACAATCTTCTAGTGAAATTCCAGAATCACTATCTATATATATTCTTAAAAAGTAATCTTTGCCTTCTTTTATGTATTCAACATCATACAAATTATATTCAAGTTTTAGTATTATTGGCTCTACTAAAGCCTCTACTTTTTCTTCAATATTTTTCAATACTATCTTCCTTTCAAGTTCAAAGAGTGGGATTTATTCCCACTCTTTGTAATTATTTTATGTTTGCTAATAAATTATATACTCTTTTTCAAGAAAATGCAAGGGTTTTTGTAAGATTTTTGTGATTATTGTGATTATTGTCTCAGTTCAGTGGATATTTCTCCTCTTATTTCTCCTGTGTCTTGGCCGAAAACTTTTACCAAATATTCAGTTTCTTCTATTGTTTCTGTCGCTTTTATCTCTGTTTTATTGGCATCGCCTTTTTTCCATATTGATAAGTATTGTCCTGGACTTAGTAGAGGAATAAGCGTCGTTAGCATTGCCTTGTTCATTTTGACTCTAATATTAGATTTTACTTTATATAATTTATTTCCAAATATATTTATTCCACTTTCTCCTAAAACATCTTCCCATTTTTGTCCTTCTTCAAATCGAATACTAATAGTTACTCCTTGCGAACTCAGTGTCGCAAATTTAGTTGTATCCGTCTTTTGTATTGTAACTGGTACATTTAGTGTTGTTGTTTCTCCTTTTCTATTAGTTGCTGTAAATGTATATGTTCCACTTTCTGTTACGCAATATATATAAGTTTTATTTCTCGACAAATATGGTTCTCTTCTAACTTCTTTCTGTATTATTTGATTGTTTGGTAACGTTATTTTTTCAATTGGGTTCATAAAACGTTCATAACAAACGTTCTCATATAATTTATTAATTGCATCTTCATAAGTTGTTGCTTCCGTCTCTGCTATAAAGTTTTCTTCGTTTTTCCAACACTCATTTATTACTTCTTCTATTGTAGAAAATGTCGTTCCCATATCTTCATTACACTGTTCTACAATATAATTTTCTTTTTCTTCTGTTGATTTCTTGCTTGCTATATTGGCTATTTTATTTTTTATATATGCTTCATAAGCATTCCTATTATCCCCCGAAGCTTCTAATGAATTGGTTTCTAAATAATCTGTATATGAATCTTCGAAATATATCAGTATATTTGAATCTTCTACTTTGTATTTTAGTTTTATACCATAAAGATTGCTTCTGTTGACATATTCTTCAATTGAATTATATGTTATACCTCCTATTTTTATTTTTCCATTTGCTATATCTGTTTCATCTGTTATTGCATCATTGGTTTCCCTTGCTGCTTTTCCTGCATAATCAAATAGCCCACCATTTGTTGATATTC
>SAMEA3663267__coassemble_473_pt1 | contig 12457 bp, 16 predicted proteins | sample SAMEA3663267__metabat2_low_PE_011 | metagenome-assembled genome bin SAMEA3663267 (sample SAMEA3663267) | pig gut metagenome | biome: pig gut; feature: pig-associated habitat; material: faeces | place: China | collected 2013 | reverse complement strand
GGCAGCGGTAAAACCCGAGGGACTGTCAATGGCCAAAAGCTGCTGCGTCTGTTCGGACTGTATTAATATATCAAAAATAAGTTTTACAAACAAGCTTTTTATAAAAAATAAATAAATTATTGTAAAATAAACTAATTATTATTTAAAATAATTTTTTTAACACTTTCCACAATTAATTTTGTATCTTTTTTCTCTTTTATTTCTTTTTCTATTTTTTTAAAAGCATGCATAACTGTTGTATGATCTCTATTTCCAAAAGATTCGCCTATTTTTGGAAAAGACTCATTTGTAAGAATTCTACAAAGATACATTCCTATTTGTCTTGGAAAAGCAATATCATTTGATCTTTGAGAACTTTTTAAATCTTTTGTATTTATATCAAAATATTTACAAACAATTTCTTGAATATAATCAATAGAAATTATAGATTCTTTTTGTTTTATAACAGAATTTATTGCAATTTCAGCCATTTCAATAGTAATCGGCATATTTGTTAAAGAAGATTGTGCAACTAATTTATTAAAAACACCTTCTAATTCTCTTATATTTGAATCTATTTTTGTTGCAATATCTTTTAAAATATCATCATCAATAATTATTTGCTTTTCTTGAGTCTTTTTTCTTAAAATTGCAAGTCGTGTTTCATAGTCAGCCATAGAAACATCTGCAAGAATTCCCCATTCAAAACGAGATTTTAATCTATCTTCTAAAAGCAAAATATCTCTAGGAGGTCTATCACTTGACAAAACAATCTGTTTGTTATTTTCTTTCAAAAAATTAAATGTATGGAAAAGCTCTTCTTGAGTTTTTTCTTTACCTGCAATAAATTGGATATCATCTATTAATAAAACATCTATATCCCTATATTTTTTTCTAAAATTATCGGTGCTATTATCTCTTACTGAGTTTATAAATTCATTTGTAAAAACTTCTGAAGTTACATATACAACTTTAAAATTATTATTTTTTCTCAAAACTTCATTTCCAATAGCATGCATTAAATGCGTTTTTCCAAGACCAACTCCACCATATAAAAATAATGGATTATATGCTGTTGCTGGTGCCTCTGCTACAGCAAGTGCGGCTGCATGTGCAAATCTATTATTATCTCCAACAACAAATGTATCAAAAGAATAATTAGGATTTAAAAAAGAATTTGAATATTTTATATTAGAAGTAGATAAATTGTTTTTTGCCTCTACTTTTTTATCTTCAGAATTTAAAATAATATAGATCTCGCAATTCCTTTGAAGAACCATATTAAAAGCATTTGTTAATAAATCTTTATATCTAGATTCAACAGAATCTTTTTTAAAAGAATCTGTTGCAATAAGGTAAATTTTATTATTATCAATACTGCTTATTCTTAAAGGTTCAATCCAAGTTTTAAATGAAAGTTCTGACATTTCGTCTTTTATTAAGGTTTTTGCTTTATCTAATATTTCATCAATGTTGCAGTTCATTTTTTAACCCCCATTTTATGTTTTTTGTGTAATATGTGTTTTTAAGCAAAACTCAGTATTATTTCATAATAATATCAAAAAAAAGAAAAATAATCAACAAAAAAATAAAAAGTTATAATAATTTAAAGAAGTATTGACTTTTTAGGCAAATTTGTTATATAATTTTAACACTTATGATTTTAAATTTAGGAGGAAAGAAAAGAAATGAAAAGAACATATCAACCAAAAGTAAGACAAAGAAATAAAGAACATGGATTCTTAAAAAGAATGAAAACAAGAGCAGGAAGAAATGTTTTAAAAGCAAGAAGACAAAAAGGAAGAAAAAAACTAACAGTTTAAAAAAGAGTGATAATTTTGAAGAACACAAAAATGTTAAAAAAAAATTATGAATTTAAAAAAGTTTTTTTAAAAGGGAAATATTATAGGGGAGAGTTTATAGAGGCTTTTATAGTAAAAACAAACAAAAAAGAAAATATAAACAGAATTGGAATAGCTGTTAGTAAAAAAAATAGTAACAGTGTTAAAAGAAATAAAATAAAAAGATTAATAAAGGAAAATTATAGATTGCAAGAAGAAAAAATAAAGACAGGTTATAATATAATCTTTTTATGGAACAAGAAAAAAGAACCACAATATGCAACATTTCTTAATATAAAAAAAGACATTGAAGAGATTTTTAAAAAAGCAAATATCTTTTTAGAGGCTTAAATTATGAAAAAAATATTAATTCATATAATAAATTTTTATAAAAAAAGCATATCACCATTTTTTTATAGTAAAGGAATTCGTTGCAAATATTACCCAACATGTTCGGAATATTCAAAACAAGCAATAGAAAAATATGGTGTAATCAAAGGAAGTTTTTTAAGTATTAAAAGATTTATAAAATGTAATCCTTTTTCAAAAGGAGGATATGATCCAGTAAAATAAAGATCTTTTGAAAAAAATATGCATAAAAGGGAAGAAGGTTGAAAAAATAAATTTTTTCAACAGAGTGTGTGTCTTGAGAAAGGAAAGATAAAAAATGATTAACTTTTTTTCTAATATGTTTGGTTATGTATTAAATTTTATATATTCGTTAGTAAATAATTATGGTTTAGCAATAATATTATTTTCAATAATATTAAAAATTGTTTTATTACCATTATCTATAAAACAACAGAAAACAACCAAAAAAACAGAGAAAATTCAAAAAGAATCAAAGATAATTCAAGAAAAATATAAAAATAATCCAGAAAAAATGAACAAAGAAATTATGGATTTATATAAGAGGGAAAATATAAGCCCTTTTGGAGGATGTTTTACAGCAATTATTCAATTAATTCTTATTTTGGCAATGTTTACATTGGTAAGAAATCCAATAACAAATATGTTACATGTAGATAATGCAAAAATAGAAGCTGTAACACAATATATAAAAGAGGAAAGTGATGAAAACGTTATAAATCAAACATATCCTCAAATAAGTATAATAAAATATGTGGCAAATAATAAAAAGGAAATAGAAATAAATACAGATGGAAATACTGAAAAAATCAACTTAGAAAATTTATATATAAATATGGATTTTGTAGGAATAGATTTAAGCCAAATACCACAACAAAATTATACTGATGTAAAAGTTTATATAATACCTGTTTTATATGTTATTTCTTCAGTTATATCTATAAGAATATCTACAAATATGCAAAAGAAAACAAAAGAATCTATTAAAGAAGAAGATAAGAAAGATAAAAAAGAAGAAGAAACAGATCTTATGACAGAAATGAACAAAAATATGAGTTTGACAATGCCTTTTTTAGCAGTAATGGTTTCATTGGTTGCACCTTTAGGACTTGCTTTATATTGGCTTACAAATAATATTTTAATGATAGCAGAAAGAATTATTATAGATAAGTACTTAGAAAAGAAAGGGGAGAAAACGACAAATGCCTAGAACAATAATTGTTGAAGGAAAAACAACAAATGAAGCACTAGAAAAAGGTTTAAAAGAATTAAATGTTTCAAAAAACATGGTTGAATATAAACAAATAGAAGATGCTAATAAAAGAAGTTTCTATAGCATACTTGCTCCACGAGTTGTAAAATTAGAGATAACAGTAAAAGACGAAAATATACAAGAAGTACATAAAGAAAAAAGAAAAAAAATTATGGAAGAAGACGAATTAAAAAAAGCAGAAGAAAAAATACAAAATTTTTTAAAAAGCTTTTTACCAGAAGATATAAAATTTGAAACAAAAATAGAAAATACAGAAATATTAGTTAATTTAGATGGTGAAGAAATCAGCTATTTGATTGGATATAGAGGAGAAACAATAAATGCTCTTCAAAATATATTATCTGTAATTACTAATAATGAGCAAAATTTAAAAGCTAAAGTTTTCTTAGATGTAAGTGGATATAAAGAAAAGAGAATAAAAACTTTAGAAAATCTTGCAGAAAAAATGGCAAAAACAGTAATAAGAACAAGAAAACCAATAACTTTAGAGCCTATGACAGCTTATGAAAGAAAAATAATACACACAGCTTTACAAAATAATGACAAGATAAAAACATTTAGTAAAGGGGAAGAGCCACATAGAAGATTGGTAATTTCTTTAAAATAATTAAAAGACAAAAAGTTTTGCTTTTTATGAGGTATAAATCCTTTAAATTGCAAAACTTTTTATTTTAGAAAGGAAATTAAAAATGTCTACAATAGCAGCAATATCGACAGCTCCAACAACAGGGGGAATAGGAATAATAAGAATAAGTGGAGAAAAAAGTTTTGATATAATTAAAAAAATATTTGTACCAAAGGATAAATCAAAAAAAATAGAAGGCTATAAAATGCAATATGGAAATATTGTATCAGAAGAGAAAATAATTGATGAAGTTTTGGTTAGTTTTTTTGTTGCTCCTAAAAGTTATACAACAGAAAATATGTGTGAAATAAATTCACATGGTGGAATTATTGTTATGAATAAAATCTTAAACTTATGTTTAGAAAATGGTGCAGAAATTGCAGAGCCAGGAGAATTTACAAAAAGAGCTTTTATAAATGGAAGAATAGATTTATCACAGGCAGAGGCTATTGCAGATATTATAAATGCAAAATCACAAAAAGAAGCAGAGGCAAGTGTAAATCAATTAGAAGGCTTTTTATCAAAAGAAGTAAATAAAATAAAGGCAAAAGTGCTAGAATTATTGGCATTTATTGAGGCGAATATAGATTATCCAGAATATGATGTTGAAACTATTTCAAATAAAAAAGCAAAAGAAAAAATAAATGAGATAGAATGTGATTTAAAAGCTTTGGAAAAAAGTTTTGACAATGGCAAAATAATAAAAGAAGGTATTAAAACAGTGATAATAGGAAAGCCAAATGCAGGAAAATCTTCACTATTAAATGAACTAGCAAGAGAAGAAAAAGCAATAGTGACAGATATTGCAGGGACTACAAGAGATTGCATAGAAGAAGAAATTTTAATAGAAGGAATACCTTTTAAAATAATAGATACTGCGGGTATAAGGGATACAGACAATAAAATAGAGCAAATAGGAATAGAAAAAGCAAAAGCTTTATTAGAAAAAAGTGATTTAATAATTGCCATTTTTGATAATTCAAAAGATTTAACAGAAGAAGACAAGAAAATATTAGAGACAATAAAGAATAAAAAAGCAATAATATTATTAAATAAAATAGATATAGAAGATAAGCATCTTGAAGAAAAAGAAGAAATTAAAAAAACTAATAAAAAGGTAATAAAAGTTTCTTTATTAAATAAACAAGGAATAGATGAAATTTATAAAGAACTTGTTAGAATGTTTAATTTAGATGAAATAAAAATAGATGATTCTGCGATTATTACAAACACAAGGCATAAAGTATTGATTGAAAAAGCAAGGAATTGTGCACAATGCGCAAAGCAAGACATATCAGGGAATATGCCACTTGATATAACAGCAATAAATATAAAAAACATTGCTGAAAACTTAGGAGAAATAACAGGGGATAATGTTTCAGAAGATATAATAAAAGAGATTTTTTCAAGATTTTGTTTAGGAAAATAAAGTTTACATAAAAGGAGAAATAAAAATGAGATATGATGCAGAAGATTATGAAATAGCAGTTATTGGTGGTGGACATGCTGGATGTGAGGCAGCACTTGCTGCAGCAAGAAAAGGACACAAAACAGTAATTTTTTCAATATCTTTAGAAAATATTGCAAATATGCCATGTAATCCCAATATTGGAGGAACATCTAAAGGTCATTTAGTAAGAGAAATAGATGCTTTAGGTGGAGAAATGGGTAAAAATATTGATAAAACTTTTATTCAATCAAAAATGCTTAATAAATCAAAAGGTCCTGCTGTATATTCATTGAGAGCACAAGCCGATAGAAAACGTTATCAAGCAGAAATGAAACATACATTAGAAAAACAAGAAAACTTATATATAAAACAAGCAGAAATAGTAGATATAATAGTCGAAAATGGGGAAGTACAAGCAGTAGTAACAAACATTGGAGCAGTGCATCCTGTAAAAGCTGTTATTTTAGCCACAGGGACATATTTAAAAGGAAGAATATACATACGGTGAAACGAATTTCGAAAGTGGACCAGATGGTGTTTTCCCTGCAAATAAATTATCTGATATATTAAAAAAGTTAAATATAGAAACTGTAAGGTTTAAAACAGGAACACCTGCTAGAGTAAATAAAAGAAGTTTAGATTTTTCTAAAATGGAAATTCAAGAAGGAGATAGTGAAATTATTCCATTTTCTTTCGAAAACAAGGCAAAAAAAATAAAACAAGAACCATGTTATTTAACATATACTAACGAAAGAACACATGAAATAATAAGAGAGAATTTATCAAGATCTCCAATGTATTCAGGTGAGATTGAAGGAACAGGACCAAGATATTGCCCATCCATAGAAGATAAAGTAGTAAGATTCAGCGATAAACCAAGACACCAAATTTTTATAGAGCCAATGGGAATAGATACTGAGGAAATGTATGTGCAAGGAATGAGTTCATCACTTCCAGAAGATGTACAAATAGCAATGTATAGAACAATTGCTGGAATGGAAAATGTAGAATTTACAAGACCAGCGTATGCAATAGAATATGATGCTATTAATCCAACACAATTGAAGTTGTCGTTAGAACTAAAAGCGATAGAAGGAATGTTTTTTGCAGGACAAATAAATGGAACTTCTGGGTATGAAGAAGCGGCAGCGCAAGGAATTATGGCAGGTATTAATGCAAGTTTGAAATTAGAAGGAAAAGAACCTGTAATATTGCATCGTTCTGATGCCTATATCGGAGTTTTAATAGATGATATTGTTACAAAAGGAACAAACGAGCCATACAGAATGATGACATCTAGGGCAGAATACAGGCTCTTATTAAGACAAGATAATGCAGATTTAAGATTAACACCTATTGGACATGAAGTAGGCTTAATTTCTGAAAAAAGATATAAAAAGTTTTTAAAGAAAAGGGAAAATATAAAAAAAGAAATAGAACGCATAAAAAACACGAATATTAAACCAACAAATGAAATAAACAAAATATTAGAAGCTAAAGGGACATCGACAATTAATAATGGAATTAAAATGTCAGAGATATTAAAAAGAACAGAAATAACATATCAAGATTTAGAAACTATTGATAAAGAAAGACCAAAACTTACTAAAGCAGAGCAAGAGCAAGTAGAAATACAAATAAAATATGAGGGCTATATTAATTTACAAGAAACTGCAATAGAAAAATTCAAAAAGCTTGAAAACAAAGTAATACCAGCAGATTTTGAGTATAAAGCTTTAAAAGGAATAAGCCTAGAAGCTATTCAAAAATTAGATAAGTTTAAACCTGTTTCCGTTGGACAAGCTTCAAGAATATCAGGGATATCACCAGCGGATATTTCAGTGTTATTAATTTATTTAGAGCAATTTAAAAAAACGAAAAAGTGAGGTTAAGTAGTGGAATATATAGAATTTAAAAATCGTTTGCAAGAAAGCTTTCAAACTCAAAAAATAGATGTAAGTGAAAAACAATGTAAGAAATTTTTTGAATATATGAAGTTGTTAATTGAATGGAATGAAAAGATAAATCTAACAGCAATAGTAGAGCCGGGGCAAGTAATTACAAAACATTTTTTAGATTCATTAACAATATTAAATTATATAGGTACTAAACAACAAAAAATTATTGACGTTGGAACAGGAGCTGGTTTCCCAGGAATTCCAATAAAAATAATGGATGATTTATCAGAAATAACTCTTATAGATTCATTAAATAAAAGAATAAATTTTTTACAAGAAGTTATTAATAAGAATAATTTGAAAAATATTAGGGCAATTCACGGAAGAGCAGAAGATTTTGGTCAAGATAAATTATATAGAGAGAAATATGATGTATGTGTTGCAAGAGCAGTTGCACCAATGAATATTTTAGTAGAATACCTATTACCTTTTGCTAGAGTAAATGGAATTTGTATTTGCATGAAAGGGGCAAATATTGAAGAAGAGCTAGAAGAAGCAAAAAAAGCAATAAATCTTTTGGGTGGGAAAATAGAAAAAGTAGAAAGTTTCGGACTTTCTGGCTCAGAAGATAGGAGAAACATCATAATAATAAGAAAAATATCTAAAACACCAAAGCAATATCCAAGGAAAGCAGGTACAGCTAAAAAATATCCAATATAAGCTTGTTCCACATCTAACGAGCTTAAAAAAATGCCTAGTTTATGGGTGTTTTTTTTCTGCCAGACAACTTTTTGTACCACGAAATTTTGATATTAGTTAGCTATTGTATCTATAAAAATTATTATCTAATAACAATTTTTTATAAAAAAATGCAAATATTATTGACATCTTTTTAATAATTTTATATTATTATTGTACATGTTTTAGGAGGGATAATTTTGGGGAAAATAATTGCAGTAGTAAATCAAAAGGGAGGAGTCGGAAAGACTACAACCGCAGTAAATTTAAGCACAGTGTTAGCAAAAAAAGGCAAAAAAGTGTTGTTAATAGATGAGGATCCACAAGGAAATGCCACAAGTGGGTTAGGAATATCAAAAGAGAGAGAAAAATCTACATATGATATTATTATTGACGAAATTGATATAAATGAAGCAATAGTTGATACTGGAATTAAGAACTTACGGAATATGCCCATCTAATATAAACCTAGCAGGAGCAGAAGTAGAACTAGTTTCAGCAAAAAATAGAGAATATAAATTAAGGGAAAGCCTTAATAAAATAAAAGACAATTATCATTATATTATTATAGATTGCCCACCATCATTGGGATTTTTAACAATAAATGCATTAACTGCAGCTGATTCTATTCTTATACCAATTCAATGCGAATATTATGCATTAGAGGGTGTAGGACAACTTATGAATACAGTTAATTTAATAAAAAAACAAATGAATAAGAATTTGTACATTGAAGGTGTTGTTTTAACAATGAATGATGCTAGAACAAACTTATCAACACAAGTTATTGAGGAAGTAAGAAAATATTTTAAGGATAATGTTTATAAAACAATAATACCAAGAAATGTTAAATTAAGTGAAGCACCAAGCTTTGGGATGCCTATTACACAATATGCACCAATGTCTAAAGGAGCAAGATGTTATGAAAAACTAGCAAATGAAATATTGAAAACTAGAAAAAAGTAGGAGGTTGTTAAAATGGCGAAAAAAACTGGGTTAGGAAAAGGTTTAGATGCATTATTTGCAAACAATGAAATTGCTGAAGATGAACAAATAAGAGAAGGAGAAGTTGTACAAAAGCTAAATTTAAGAGAAGTAGAACCAAACAGGAATCAACCAAGAAAGATTTTTGATGATGAAAAAATAGAAGAATTAGCAAATTCTATAAAAGAATATGGTGTAATACAACCAATAATTGTCACAAAAGAAGATAATTATTATAGAATAGTTGCAGGGGAAAGAAGATGGAGAGCTGCTAAAAAAGCTGAAATAACTGAAATTCCAGCTATTATAAGAAATTATACAGAACAAGAAAATAAAGAAATTGCATTAATAGAAAATATTCAAAGAGAAAATTTGAATCCAATAGAAAAAGCAATGGCATTAAAAGAGTTATTAGAAAAATATTCAATGACACAACAACAATTAAGTGATAAATTAGGAATAAGTAGAAGTGGTATAGCAAATACTGTTAGAATGTTAAATTTAGATCCAAAAGTAATAGAATTAGTTAAAGAGGGAAAACTAACAGAAGGTCACTGTAAAGCTTTACTTGCTGTACAAGATCCAGAAGAACAATACAGAATTGCAAAATACATGATAGAAAGTGGAGATAGTGTAAGAGAAGTTGAAAAACAGATGAGAATAAAAAAGAAGGAAAAAGAAAATCCTGTCAAACAAAGCAGATATAATGCAATGTGTAGAGAAATTGAAGATTCTTTTAGAAGTTTTTTCGGAACAAAAGTTAAAGTAGATGCGGGCAAAAGAGCAGGAAAAATAGTTATACAATATTCTTCAAACGAAGAATTATCTAGGATTTTAGATATCATAAAATAAAGTTAGAAAAGTATTGACAAACTATAAAAAAATATGTTAATATAAATAGTGCTGATGCGAAAATTAGCACACATATGTGGAGAGGTGGTCGAGTTGGTTTATGGCACCAGTCTTGAAAATTGGCGTGGGTTTGTAGCCCACCGTGGGTTCGAATCCCACCCTCTCCGCCATTTTTTTATTGTATAGGAAGAATCGATTTTCTTCTTGAAATATCAACGATTTTTCCGTATACAACAAGGTTAGGCAACCTTAGTCTGCCCGAGTGAATACGAGTGGCATATGTTTCGAACTTTCTTCGAAGACAGTCTAAGTAAAATGCCTTTCTTATGGAGACGTACCCAAGTGGTTGAAGGGGGCAGTTTGCTAAACTGCTAGGGTTCGTAAGGGCCGCGGAGGTTCAAAGCCTCTCGTCTCCGCCACAAAAGGCAGTCAAATATATTGGCTGCTTTTTCATTGTATAGGGAAAAGGAATGGTATCGAAGTGGTCATAACGAAGCTGTCTCGAAAACAGTTAGCCATATAATGTGGCACGTGGGTTCGAATCCCACCCATTCCGCCAAAAAAAATAAAAAGTCTACATGTTAATGTTCAGACCAATCTCTATATAATTCGCTCCATCTTTCTGTCGGTTGGACATTTTCTTTTCTTAGGCTAAAGCACGAAAAGAAAAGTGCAACCGACACGTGGAGCTACTAATTTGAAAATTTTGGTCTGAATAGTAACATTTACATAATAAAAAAATATCAAAACCATTGCTTTTACAAGTAAAAAATGATAAAATGTATGTGTTAAAAAAGTAAGGAGGAATATCAATTGACTCTAGAAGAAATAAAAAAAATAAAAAAAGCAGAATTACATGTTCACCTTGATGGATCTATGAGATTACAAACAATAAAGGAATTAGCACAAGAACAAGGTTTAGAATTAACAGAAGAAGATTTAAAAAAATGTATTGTACCAGAAGATTGCAAAGATCTAAATCAATATTTAGAGGCATTTGAAATACCTGTTAAAGTTTTACAAACTAAGGAAGCTTTAACAAGAGCAGCAAAAGAACTGGCAGAAGATTTGAAAGCAGATGGAGTAGTTCTTGCAGAGATAAGATTTGCACCAGGGAAACATACAGAAAAAGGTTTAACACAAGATGAAGTTGTAGCAGCTGTTTTAGAAGGATTAAGACAAGTAGATGGTATACATACAGAACTTATATTATGTTGTATGAGAGGTCCTAAAGAAGATAAAAAAAATGAAGAAATTAATTTAGAAACAGTAGATGTAGCTAAAAGATTTTTAGAAAAAGGTGTTTGTGCAATAGATTTAGCTGGAGCAGAAAAACAATTTCCTGTTGAAGATCATAAAAATTTATTTGAAAAAGCAAAACAATATGGAGTTCCATATACAATTCATGCAGGAGAAGCTGCAGGAGTAGAAAGTATAGAAAAAGCAATTAGGTTAGGAGCAAAAAGAATAGGACATGGAACAGCAGCAATACAAAGTGAAGAGCTAATGAGAAAACTAGCAGAAGAAGGAATTCCTTTAGAATGTTGCCCAACGAGCAATGCACAAACAAAGAGTATAGAAAGATATGAGAATCATCCAATAAATGTGTTTTTACAAAAAGGAATAAATGCAACACTTAATACTGATAACAGAACAGTATCTGGAATAAAACTTTCAGAAGAATTTAAAAAGGCTCAAGATCAATTTGGATTAACAGACGAGCAATTGGTCATATTAATTAAAAATTCTATCGATGCAAGTTTTTACAATCAAAGATTACAACTACAAAATAGAAATAATTACAAAAAAGAAGAAATAAGATAAATTTAATAAAGGTTATCATAAAAATAAAAAAAAAGAATAATTATTAAAAAATAATTATTCTTTTTTTGTTCGGAGGATATATGGGTATAGGATTGTGTTTATCACGGAGGAGGAATAAAAGGAGCTGCACATATTGGAGTGCTAAAAGCTTTAGAAGAAGAAAATGTAAATATTGATATTATATCAGGAACTTCATCAGGAAGCATTGTAGCTGCTTTATATGCAGCAGGATATACGCCAGAAGATATATACTTATTTTTTAAAAAATATGCAAAAAGTGCAACAAAGTTTAATGTCGGAAATATATCTAAATTAATTTATGGTATTTTATTTAAGAGAAAAATAATAATAACCGGATTAAATAATGGTAATTATTTAGAAAAAATAATTGATATAAAATTAAGCGAAAAAAATGTAAAAGTGCAATAGAGGTTGTTAACAAATCAGTGTCTATTATGAATCACGAATTAAAAAATTATGAATTAGAAGGAGCTAGCAATTTAATTAAAATACAGACCAAAGGGATTTCGCTTTTAGAAATAAATAAAATAGATGAATTATATTTATTAGGATATAAAATTGCAAAAAAACAAATAAAAAATATATTAAAAAAATAAATAATAA
>SAMEA3663267__coassemble_462_pt1 | contig 12697 bp, 14 predicted proteins | sample SAMEA3663267__metabat2_low_PE_011 | metagenome-assembled genome bin SAMEA3663267 (sample SAMEA3663267) | pig gut metagenome | biome: pig gut; feature: pig-associated habitat; material: faeces | place: China | collected 2013 | reverse complement strand
CATTAAGTTTACATACAGGAAAAGAAGCAGGAGAATATGCAGAAGAAGGAGCAAAGGCATACACAGGAATAGGACAAATGTATAGTAGCTATTTAGGGAAAGATTCTAAAGATAGAAGAGAAGAAACTGAAAGAGGTTAAATAAAACAAAGAAGGGAGATACATATATGAGTATTGATACTGGTTTGATTTATGATGTAAAAAGAAAAATGTTAGCCAAGTATCCAAGATTTGGTAGTGAAATTGCTGTAGCTCATATTGAATTTAGAGATGATTTACCAATGCATACTGCAGCGACTGATGGAAAAAATATATATGTTGACCCAAACTATTTTGAAAGTCTAAGTGAAAATGATAGATTGTTTACAATTGCACACGAAATAATGCATATTAAATTTATGCATATGTATAGATTAATGGATAAAGATGGAAAGAGAAGAGACCCAGAACTTTGGAATATTGCAACTGATGCCATTATAAATGCAAATTTAGAAAGAGACGGATTTACAATTAAAGAGGGATATGTTAATATGCCAGAAGCATTAAATTATTCGGCAGAAGAATTTTATCAAAAACTTTTACAAGAGAAAGAAAAGCAACAGCAAGAACAAAGTAATGGTCAAAATCAAGAACAAGGAGAAGGGGAAGAACAAGATAATCAGCAAAATAGTGACAATAATGGACAAGGACAAGGTCAAGAACAGGAACAAGATAATCAGCAAGGTAGTGGCAATAATGAACAAGGTCAAGAGCAAGATAACCAACAAGAAAATGGTCAAGGTAAAGATAGTGAAAATTCAGATGAAGGAAAATCTGGAGGCGATGACCATAGTTTATGGGAAGAAGCATTCAAAGAACAGCAAAATGCTCAAAAGAAAGGTCAAAAGAAAACTTCAAATGGACAAAAACAAACACAAAAACAAGAGCAAGAACAAGTTGGCGAAGAACAAGCAGATGAAGGGATTGATGAAAGAGGAGAATTTGAAGATAATAGGAAAGAAAAAAGAGAAAAGTTTATGTCCAGAAGAGAAAGAACAGAAAGAGATATTCGTAGTACACAAGAAGGAACAATTAAATTAGGGAATATAGGAGAAAGCAAGGAAGCTATTGATTGGAAAGTATTGATACGCAGAGAAGTAGAAAAAACAGAAACAATATGGAGTCAACGCCGTTCTATCGCAGAAAATAATTATGCATACAGACTAGAAGAAAACGATATAGAAGATGAAGCAGAAACAGAAATTATGATAGATGTTTCTGGGTCAGTAGAGTTAGATTTAGTAAAAGCATTTTTAAGGCAAATAAAGCCATTATTAAAACAATCCAAATTAAGAGTAGGGTGTTTTAATGAGAAATTCTGGGGACTTGTAGATATAAAAAGTGTAAGAGATATAGATAATTTTACTATACCAAAGGGTGCTAGAGGCGATTCAGCGTGGACAGAAGATTGGGATTTAGCAGTAAGGAGTTTTACAAAGAAAAGAGAAATTAATAAAATAGTTTTTACAGATGGTTATCCTTGTCCTGGAACTATGCCAAAAGAAGACTTAAAAAGGGAAAATGTTATATGGCTAGTTTATGGAAATAGAGATTTTAATCCTTGCTGTGGTAAAGTAATAAATATTACAGAAAAGCAATTAGAACAATTGCATTTAGTTGATAAAAGTAGTTCTTCATACGAAACAAGTAGATAAAGTGCCAATTTGGCACTTTATTTTTAGGTATTATCTATATAGTATAAAGCTCTATTTATAAAGTCTTTAGTTGTTTTATAATCAGCAGAAAAGGCTTTTTTTAATTTTATATCTTTTACTTTTTTATAATATATTGTGTTTACAGTTTTGTCCATAGCAGATTGAATACTGTCTAAATGAGAATTTTTATAACTAAAAGAAATATGCCTAATAATGTTAGAAATATTAATATCTCGTTCTACATCATAATATGCAATATTTATTGCAGTTTTTAAATACCTAGAGCCTTTTGTATAAGGCTTAATATCTAACCCAGTAAACATTTTATCTAAATCTTGTTCTAAACTAGGTTTTAAACCTTCATTTCTTTTTATTTCTCTTATTTCTTCAATTAAGCGGTCATAATCAATAGGCTTTGAAAAAATCCATTTTATTTTATCGGGGTTACTAATTTGAGAGCGAAAGGGCATAGCCCCTGAAACGACAATAACATTTTTCTTTGAATCAAAATTTGTATCATTTGAGAGTTCATTTATAACTTCTATACCAGACATCACTGGCATATCTAAATCAAGTATGAGAGCAGTAGGCTTTAGAGAAAGATAGTCATTAAATGCTTCCATACCATCTTTTGAAATTTTTAGTATCTTAAAATCTTTTTCCTTTGATAAAACATTTGACAACTGTTCCGCTTGGACAGCACTATCATCAGCAATTAAAACATCAATCATAATGTAGTCCTCCTTATTAAATTTTCAAATATTTTTTCAAATTTCAGACCTATTCTATCACAAAAATTATGTAAAGTCAATACAAACCGCAGTATATCAACGATAAACGGACTTTTTTACGAAAAATTACAAAATTTTACAAAATTATACAAAAAATGAACTAAACTGAAAATATGGTTGTATAATAGGCACAATTTAGGAGCCTATTAGGTGCGAGTTCCACATCTGATAACATTAATAGGAAGCAAAAGATGAAAATTATTAATGCTAGGCTTTTATTTTGTAATGAGGAGGAATAGAAATAGTGTAATAAATATAATATGTTAAAGAATTTAATTATTTATATAAACTTTTAACTCCACTCTTATTAGGCAATAGCCGAAAGGGGTGTTTTTTGTGAATAAACAAATAGAATTCATTGATTTCATTTTTATTGTAGATAATCCTAAAGAAGATGAATTTGTATTTGTGCGTTTGGCTTTTGAGACGTTAGAGCGTTTATTAAAATGTTCTGGCGTCTTTTTTGTTACTTCTAAATGCCGTAGTCCTCCTATATTCAAGTTTCAAAAAATTTGAAATTTGAATGGAGGTTAAGAAAATGAAAGAAAATGCAAAATGTTTTATTAAGATAAAGAAAGGCATTTATGAAGAGATTACATATAAAGAATTAAAAGAAAAGAGAAACAAATATATTACATATAAAAAGAAAAAATTTATACAATTAGATGATATTTTATTAGAAGTATCTAAAAGGGAATATGAAACAATAGACCCAGAAGAACAAAGACTAAAATATATAAACAGAACTGAAAGAAATATAAAAATTATTTCTTATGATAAAGAAGATGATAATGGAACTGTTTTAAAAGATGTAATTCCAGATTCTAATTATAATTTGGAATTTGAAATTGAAAGAAAAATGGAAATTGAGAAATTAGAAGAAGCATTATTTCAATTAAATGATGAAGAATATAATTTAATTAAAGCATTATTTTTTGAACAAAAAACATTGAGAGAATATGCTAAAATGCTAGGTATTCCATTTATGACAATTCAAAATCGTAAGAATAAAATTTTAGAAAAATTAAAAAAATTCTTAAAAAATTAAAAAAATTTGGTACAAACCCCCTATTTTTTCACAGGAGAAGTAGGGGGGGATTTTTTTCTTAAAAAATTCCCAACAGAAAAATGGACTTTGAAAATTGAATATAAATTTGTTAAATACATTACTATTATCTGGAGCTAGTTAATAAGTAGCCTTACAAACTACTTAACTTAAATATGAGATAGCTACTCATAAGGCGAAGATAGTTAATAGGTATAATGATACACTTGTATAGTCATAGCACGAGCGTGATAAAACCGTCCCAAGCATTGAGTACAAGCCTGTCGCTGACAGGTAGGTGGAATTCCTGTGGAGCAGTTTAGCTGATTGCCGTTTAATGAATTAGTGGAAGGAATAGAGAAATACAGGGCTACTGTATTTTATAGTAGCCCTTTAAATGAAGGAGTAGAAGAAATGACGATAATAATATTTATAAGTATGTTTGTATTTGCAGTAATTACATATTTATTTTTTTTAGGTGCAGGAAAATGCAAATCAGACTATGAAAGAGAATTAGAAGATAAAGAGCAAATGGAATATTTGCGAAATTATAAAAATGGAGGCAAAAAAAGTGGAAAATGAGCATTTAAGAGGCAATATTTTCTATGCTAATTTAGATACAGCAATAGGTAGTGAACAAGGAGGAACAAGACCTGTAGTAATAGTTCAAAATGATATTGGAAATAAATTTGCAAATACAGTAATAGTTGTCCCACTTACAAAGAAAATAGATAGAAAAGTTAAATTGCCAACACATATTGTAATAAAAAAGTTTAAAGGAATTAAATATGATTCTACGGCATTGACAGAACAAGTAAGAGTAATAGATAAAAGGCGACTTATTAGAAAAGTCGGAGCATTGCAAGAGAAAACCATAAAAAAACTTAACAAAGCACTTGCAATTGCAATAGGTATAAAAGAATAAAAAGGAAATGAGATCAATAATGAATTCATTTCCTTTTTTTGAAAGGAATGAGATGAAATATGAATATGAAAAAATTTAATGAAATTATAAAAAGAAAATATGCACCGAAAGAAGCATTAGCTTATTTTGTCATTAGTGCTAACAAATCAGCAGATGTAAATGCAGATAAATTAGTTGATACATTAATAAATGAACTTATACAAAACAATAACAGAAAGGAATTGATGGACAAGTTAAAGTTAGATTCAATAGAAAAAATAATAAATTATTGGATTTTATCAATGGAACAAGTTATAGCATACAGCTATATTGTTTTTAATAATATTATCTTTGAAGAAAAGCCACTTACTGAAGAAAAAATTACAGATATGTTTGTATATGTAATGAGATTATATTCACCAGATAATGCTGTTGAATTTGTCGAACAAAAGCAAAAAGGCATATAGAAAAATTTGGTATAAATTATTAAATTTTCTAATATGGTTAAAGAGAAAAAGGAGGGCAAATTGAAAGATAATAATAAAGATAACCAAGTAAAAGTTATCTATGGAAAAGAAAATTTACAAGAAATAATAACCAATATTTTAGAGGAAAAATTCAATGAAATTATAGAACAATGTGAGAATTAGTAAATAATTAAAAATCGCACAATTTACTGAATCTAATTTAAAAGATAAAATGAATTCGTAAAAAGGTTATTTATTCTGGAGAGGAGGGAAGATGAAAAGAATAAATAATGGTGGCAATATAAATTATAGAAAAGATAGAGCAGTTAAATATTTACGTTTGTCAAGAGATGATGGAGATGACAGAGAAAGTGAAAGTATAGAAAATCAAAGAGATATAATAGAAAACTTTATAAAAAATAATGATGATTTAGAAGATGTTGGAGAATATATTGATGATGGTTATACAGGAACTAATTTCAATAGACCAGATTTTAAAAGAATGATACAAGATATTGAAAGTGGAAAAATAGACTGTATTATTACAAAAGATTTATCAAGATTTGGAAGAGACCATATAGATACAGGATATTATCTTGAAAGGTATTTACCAGCCAAAGCTATAAGATATATTGCAATAGGCGATAATGTTGATACAAATAATCCAAATGGATTACAATTTTTAACTTTTAAATTAAGTTTTAATGATTATTATGCACAAGATATATCCAATAAAATAAAAAGTGTAAAGCAAAGAAAAATAGAAAAAGGGGAATTTCAAGGAAATATAGCTCCTTATGGGTATAAAAAAGATACTTTGATAAAAAATCATTTAGTACCAGATGAAGAATCAGCAAAAGTGGTTGTAGATATATTTGATATGTATGTTAATAAAGGAATGTCCACAACTCAAATTGCAGATAAATTAAATGAAAAAGAAATTTTACCCCCTGCTATATATTTAAAGATTCCATTGATTATGAAAGGTAATAAAGATATATCTGAATATAAATGGTTGTATAGTCAAATTTCTGAAATGTTGCAAAATCAAATATATATAGGAAATGTAGTAGGAAGAAAATTTCAAAAGATTAGCCATAAAGTTGATAAAGTAAGGAGAACATCAAAAGAAGAATATATTATAGTGCCAAATAAACATAGAGCAATTATTTCAATGGATATATGGAATAAAGCACAGGAAAAATTAGAAAAATATAAAAAATTTAGAACAAATAAATCAGAAGAATATACTCATCCACTAAAAGAATTAGTACATTGTGCAGAATGTGGGAGTAAAGCAATATATAGACACAGAGTAGCAAAAAGAAAAAACGGCAATATATGGGAAAATAATAGTTTTATATGCTCCAATAAAAACTCAAAAAGGAATGATTGTGAATGTAAGCCAATTAAATTAGAAGAACTTGAAGAAAAAGTAATTGGCGCAATAAAAGAAGAAATACAAAAATTATCTTATACAGATGAACAATTACAAGAAATATATGAAAATGCAGAACAAAAAGTAAATAAAAAAATTGATTTTTTCAAAAATCAATTAAAAACATACGAATATAAATTAAATGAAAAAAATGAAACAATAAAACAGGTATATAAAGACAAAATTGAAAATGTAATAACAAATGAAGATTTTAATATTTTTTATGAGGATTTATTAAAAGAGAAAAAACTAATTATACAACAGATACAACAATTGGAAACTAAAATTGAGGAAACAAAAAAAGGTAGTAGTAACCTTAATTACAAACAAATAAAAGACATTGCAGATGAAATATTATCTATTAAAAATCCTAGTAGAGAATTATATTCAAAACTAATTGAAAAAATAGAATTTGATAGTCAAAAAAATGTAATTATAACTTTTAGATTTGGTCAAATAGACATAAAAGAAGGATTAAAGGAGGCAATATAAATGAAAATATACAGAGCTGTAAAATATTTGAGATTATCAGAACAAGATGGAGATAAACAAGAAAGTGAAAGTATAGAAAATCAAAGAGATATAATAGATAATTTTATAAGTAATAAGGAAGATTTAAAATCTGTAGGAGAATATATTGATGATGGTTATACTGGAGGAAATTTTGATAGACCAGATTTTAAAAGAATGATACAAGACATTGAAGATGGAAAAATAGACTGTATTATTACAAAAGATTTATCAAGATTTGGAAGAGACCATATAGATACAGGATATTATCTTGAAAGGTATTTACCAGCCAAAGCTATAAGATATATTGCAATAGGAGATGGAGTAGATACAATAAATGCAACAGGCTTACAGTTTTTATCTTTTAAATTAAGTTACAATGACTATTACATACAAGATATTTCAAAAAAGATAAAAAGCGTAAAAAAGAGAAAAATGGAAGATGGAGAATATCAAGCAGGAATTGCACCATACGGTTATAAGAAAGACGAAGATGTAAAAAATCATTTAGTTATAGATGAAAATGTATATAGAATTGTGCAAGAAATTTTTGATATGTATGGTAATAAAGGAATGTCCACAATAAAAATTGCAGATGAATTAAATAGAAGAAGAATTGTACCACCTGCTGTTTATATGGATATGCCTTGTGCAAAAAGGAAATGTAAAAATCCATCTGGAGAGTATGTTTGGCTAAGAACTACAATAGGAAATATGCTAAAAAATCAAACTTATTTAGGTTATGTTGTAAGTGGTAAAAGGGAACAAATAAGTCCTAAAATAAAAAAAGGTGTGCAAAAGAAAAAAGAAGATTTTATTGTTATTAAAGATATGCACGAGCCTATTATAGACAAAGAATTGTGGGATAAAGTTCAAAATAGGTTTAAGTCATTTAATACAAATAATAAGAAAAAGTATGATTATCTTCTAAAAGGAATAGTTTATTGTGGAGAGTGTGGAAATCAAGCAACATTTATGCATTATATAAGTAAAAATAAAAGTGGAAATGTATCTTGGGAAGGTAATTATGCTGTATGTAAAAAACGAAATGACTATGTAGGATTATGTGATAATAAAAATCTTGGAGAACACATTATATTAAGAGAATTAAAAAAAGTAATACAAAGTGAGTTAGAAAAAATAGAAATTACATCAAAGGAAATAAAAGAACTTTACAAAAGAACGAAAGTAAAAAGCAATACAAAAGAAAAAAAGAATAAGGTAATTATAGAAAATAAAAATAAAGAATTAAAAGAAATTGAAAATAAATTTTCAGAACTTTACAAAAGAAAGTTAAGAAGTGAAATATCATTAGAAGATTTTAATAAGATATATGAAGAAATGAAAGACAAAAGGAAAACTATAAATCAAGAAATAAAAGAACTTGAAGAAGAAATTACTAATGTACAAACTAAGAATTTTGAAGACAAAGAATATAAGAAAATAAGAAAAATGGCTAAAAAATTTTTAGAGATGGATGAACCAGATAGAGAAACAATAAAGGCATTAGTAAAGAAGATAACATTTGATAAAGATAAGAATATTACAATAGAACTCACTTTTTCAAATCATTATGAGAAAGTAATATATAAAAAAGATGTAGCATAATAAATTAGTAAGTAGTTATGAATTAACTACATATTTTTAGAAGTAAAAGTGGTACATCTAGTTAGGCTCAAATCATACAGTAAACCATCCTAGCATGCCAGATATATCTGATGAAGAAATAAGAAGTGAAATAATGAAATTACATCAAGCAGTTTTTGAGGAATTTGATTATGAAATGAAGTATTTAAGACCACCCAAAGGCGAATTTAGCCAAAGAACATTAGCTATAACTAAAAAATTAGGCTATACAACTGTAATGTGGAGTTTTGCTTATGATGATTGGGAGGAAAGCAAACAAGGAAGAGAAGAATATGCAAGAAATAAAATACTTTCTAATACGCATAATGGCGAAGTAATGCTTTTACATGCTAATTCAAAAGATAATTGCAATATATTAGATAGCATTATAAAGGAAATTAAAAAATGTGGTTATGAATTTAAAACTCTAGATGAGTTTTTAAAATAGTCTTAAGGAGTGAACAAATTGCCAAAAAAAAAGAAATTAAATCAAATATTAGATATGCCAAGAGAAATAAATAAGGTAGATTCTAAAATAACTGTAGTATCATTTGATGAAATCTTGATAGAAAATTATAGAGGAATTTTAGAATATGAGGAATTTTTTATAAAAGTTCAAACAGAAATAGGCTCTATTAATATAAATGGATTTTCTCTGGAATTAGAGCAAATTACAGAAGATGATATATTAATTAAAGGGAAAATTAATAGTATCGATTTAGAAAGAATAACGGGGTGATACTGCTGATAGTAAAAATAATCTTAAATCATATTTTAGGATATGTAAAAATAAAGGTAGAAAGTGTATTTATAGAGCGATTTATTAATATTTGTATTAGTAAAAGAATTTTTATATGGGATATTCAAAGAGAAAAATCTAGTATAATGTATGCGAATATTGGCATAAAAGATTTTAAAAGACTTAAAAATGTAGCCAAGAAAACAAAGTCAAAAGTAAGCATTGAAGGTAAATATGGAATTCCATTTTTACTTCATAGATATAGAAAAAGAAAAAACTTTTTTATATTGTGTAGCATTATATTAATTAGCCTAATAGCAATGTCTAGATTTGTATGGAATATTGAAATAGAAGGTTTACAGACAATTCCTAAAGAAGAGTTTATGCAAGAATTAAATGATTATGGCTTAAAAATAGGTACAAGAAAAAGCCTAATAGATTCAAATTCTATAATAAATAAAATGAGATTAACAAGAGATGATATCTCCTGGATGGGAATTGATATAAAAGGAACAAATATTATAATAAAAATCAAGGAAAAAGAAAAAGCACCAATTGTTATTAATAAATCCGACTATTGCAATATTGTGTCAAACAAAACGGGCTTAATTACCAAAATCAATGTACAAGATGGAACAAAAGCAGTGGAGATAGGTGATATGGTTAAAGAAGGTGATGTATTAGTATTAGGTTTGTTAGAAGGAAAATTTTCAGGAGAAACTAGGTATGTACATGCAATAGCGGATGTTGATGCAAAAGTATGGTATTCTAAAAAAGAAAAATTCTACTATAATCAAGATATCCGTAAGGAGACAGGTCAAATTGAAAATAAATATTCAATAAAATTTAATAATTTTAAAATAAATTTTACAAAAACCCTTTCAAAATTTCAAAATTATGATACAATATGTAAAAGCAAAAAAATATTATTATTTCCAAATTTTTATCTACCAATTGAAATCGTAAAAAAAACAAATATTGAATACAAGAAAATAAGCAAAACATTTACGGAAGAAGAACTTATAGAAATTGCGACAGAAAAGTTAGAGATTGAAATTGAAGCAGAAATAGAAAATAAAGATAATATCATAAATAAACAAATAAATGTAGATAAGCAAGAAGAATATGTAGAGGTAGAAATAATATATGAAGTAATAGAAAAGATTGGAATAGAGGAAAAAATTATATTATAAAAGGGGTGTATTTATTGGAACAGAGAAGTCTTAAAGTAATTGATACTAATAAAACGTTTTTTTCAAAATTAAGTAGTACATTAACAAAGATGCTTATACCTACAAAGGTAGGATTTAACAATGTTATGATTACATTTAAAAGAAATGCTTTATTGAAAGTTTACAATGAATATAAGACAGAGCAAAATATAGAAGAAAGTAGCAAAAAAGAAGCATTAGAGCAACGTTATGAAGAAAGCTATGCCTTGTATTTAGAGGCAATAGACAAATACATTATGGATACAGTCTATAAAAAAATAAAAAACAATACTGCATCAGATTTAGAAAGAGAGCATTTATCTAAATACTATCTCGTAGTAAGCTTAAAAGATAAAAATTATTTAGAATATAAATATAAAAAACAAGAATACCTTTTAAAAGTTGATTATATGAATGCGATATCTGTAAAGAAAAAAGAAACACAAGAAAAATATAAGAAATTTTATATAGAAAAAATGGATACAATTTACAAAGGATTGCTTAAAAATTATTCTATAAATTTAATGGATAACACAGAAAAACAAGAAAAAAATGTAACAGAAAAAATATTTAAAGCATTAGAAGATTATGTAATAAGTATAGTGCCATTAAAGCTAGAAACATCAACGAATGATGAAATAAAAAAGGATTATGAGCAATATGAAAGTTCAATTATTGGAAAACTAGATGCAAAAGATATTATATTTAAAAAGGCAAATTTAATTAATATTACAAGAACAATCTTTACACATAGTTTCCCTTTGGCAGCAGCTGAAGAATGCTATAAAGAGTTAATTAACCAAATGAGAGAAATAATACTTAAGAGCAATACAAAAATGAAAAGAGAGTCAGCATATAAAGCTTTCTTTAATTTGTTTGAAGAATATAACGTAAAGTTATTATCTACAAAGGTATATTGGGACAAAGCCAAAGAGCGAGATGAATATAAAAAATTCTGGGACAAGTATTTGAATGAGAAGTCAGAAGATGAAAAAGAAAATTTAATATTAAAATATGATTTAAAACATATAGATGTCGAAGGACATAAAGATATTAGAAAATTATATAAAGAAAGGCTAGTAGAAAAAGGAGCAATGAGGACTATAAAAGATACATCTACAACAAAATTACAAAAATTTGTTGCAAGAAAGGAAACTGTTTAATGAAAAAGGTAGATGTACATTTTCTAAATATCGAAGAGAATAGAAACTATTCTAAACAGATAGCAAAAATTATTAAAGAGTGTTTTAAACAAGAAAAGTTTTTAGACAAAAATTTATATGTAAATGTAATACTTACAACTCCAGAAGATATAAGAAAATTCAATAAAGAGTATAGAAATATAGATAAAGAAACAGATGTATTATCTTTCCCAATGTTCGAAAAAGAAGAACTTGAAAATATGAAACTTAACCACATAGAAGTTTTAGGAGATATAGTAATTTCAATAGAGCAGGTTAAAAAACAAGCTATAGAATATGAGCATAGTTTTGAAAGAGAATTTGCATATATGGTAGTACATGGATTTTGCCATATTATAGGTTATGATCATATAGAAGAAGAAGATAAAAAGAAAATGAGGCAAGAAGAAGAAAAAATTTTGGGAATTTTAAAGATATTAGATTAAGAAAGAGGTAAACGGACTTCGAAGCATTAAGAAAGGATGAGGTATAAAATGAATAAGAAAGTAAAAATATTAATATTTATAGCAATAATAGTTGTAATAGCAGTAGGAGTGGTTTTTGCAAAAAAATATTTGAATAACAATAGTGATGTTCCTGTAAATGGAGAAGAAGGGGTAAAAGAAGAAATTAAGAAAGAAGTTAAAAAATTAAAAATAGTAGATGAAACTTCAAAATCTAGACCATATGCAGTTATGATTAATAACAATCATGCAGCATGGCCACAATGTGGTGTTCAAGATGCATATCTTGTTTATGAAATAATTGCAGAAGGTGGAATAACAAGAATGATGGCGCTATATAAAGACCAAGATACTGCAAAAATTGGATCTATAAGAAGTGCAAGACATTACTTTATAGATTATGTAGAAGAAAATGATGCAATATTTGTTCATTGGGGAGGGAGCCCACAAGCTTATTCAAGAATATCATCAAGCAGAATAGATGATTTAGATGGAATAGCTTTAGAGGGAAGTGTATTTTTTAGAGACAAAACATTAAATAGAGCTTATGAGCACACAGGTTTTACAAGTATAACAAATGTAAAAGAATATGCTGATAAAAAAGGATATACGCGAGATACCAATAAAG
>SAMEA3663267__coassemble_271_pt1 | contig 16973 bp, 14 predicted proteins | sample SAMEA3663267__metabat2_low_PE_011 | metagenome-assembled genome bin SAMEA3663267 (sample SAMEA3663267) | pig gut metagenome | biome: pig gut; feature: pig-associated habitat; material: faeces | place: China | collected 2013 | reverse complement strand
CCAACCGACAGCAAGATGGAGCGGATTATATATTAATTAGTCTGAACTGTAACATATAAATATTATTTTTTATAAAAAAACATGTACAAGGAAAAATTTATATGATAATATATAAATTGTATACAGAGGAGGAATAATTTATGGCGAATGATATGATAGAAAAATTAAAATATATAGGGCTTAACTTAGAAAAAATTCCAGATTTTCTAAAAATAACTAACAAAATAAATTATAGTTCTAGCAAAACAGAGGATTCAAAAAAATATAAAGTATATAGATATATAGATACAGATAATATAGAAATATTACTTACACCAACAAATAGATTAAATGAAACAGCTGTTAAATATAATAGCGCAATACCCTTATATGAATTCTTAAAACCAGGGAATAAAGAATTGTATAGCGTTTTTAATAGTTTGCTAAAAACAACGTCCAAAGATGATATAAATGAATTAGAAGAAACACAAGAAAAATTAAATAAGAAAATGCCATTAGATGTTAAATTCAACAAAGACTATTTATGGCAAATATATTATTCTGATATAGAAGATAAATATTTTATGATGGTGCCAATTAATGAAACAGAATGTGAAGCACTATTTTTCTTGCTTAAACAACAATTATCAGGGAAAAACAGAAAGATATATGTTCCAATATGTCATTTAGGTTATTCAGACAAATTTCTAATGGAGCAAGAGATAAAAGACATAGAAAATGCTTTATGGTTATTTACTGGTAATTGGGCTGCAGTTTATGAGGTGTACGATAAATCAGACAACATGACCTTGGTTATCAGAGGAAAAACTAAAATTTTTGAAAATGTTACAAGTGATTATAAAATTGAATTAAAAACAAAAGAAGAAGCAAGAGAATTTTATAATCTAGTACAAGCTTTATTTTTATTGCAAACACATTATCCTAAGAATTACAATTTTAAAGTAAAAGTATTAGAAACATGCGAAATACAATTTGCACAAAATGATATAAGCATAGATGCAGAGCATATGCTAGATTTCATACAAGAGCAATATTCTAATAATATATTAGACATTACAAAACTGAGAGAAGAACAAATAAACTTAAATAATAAACTAAAAAATCTAAAAAAATTAGAAGTAAAAAAACAGGAAGAATTTTTAGAAAAAGAAAGAAAAATCGCAACATTTTTACAATGTAAAAAAAGTTTCTTCGGTAAATTGAAATATTTCTTAGTATATAAAAAATCAAAACCAGATATAAATTTAGAAGAAACTAAAGAAAAAATAGAAGAACCAACAATTAAATATTTTGAAAAAACTAAAACCAAAAAAATATATTCAATGCAAGAATTAATGGAAAGTACAAAAGAATTAGAAAAAGAAACAACTACAACAAATAGTTTGAAATTAGATATTGATGGAATACAAAGAAAACTAGATATGCTAACAAACAAAATAAAAAATGCTAATTTATATATAGAAGAAATAGACAAACATACTAAAAGTATTTTTGATTTTTGGAAATTTACTATGCAAGATAACAGAGAAAAACTAAATGTTGGGAAAGAAGAAAACAATAAAAAAATAAGAAAATCATTTGATATAGAAACAGATTTAGACGATTTAAAAGAAGAATTAGACAGAGATGTAAGGAAAAAACTAAATGCAGAGGAAAAAGAAAAAGTTTTTTTAGCAACTACAACAGCTCTACGAGATATAAATTTACTATTGAACGGAAAAAATATTCCAAATGGGCATCTTGAAGATTTAAAGGAAGAACTAGAAAAAAACAGAAAAGATTTAGCATTTAGTGTAACCCAAAAGACAAAACAAGAGAGTTCAAATACAAACTTTGAACATAGAGAAGCTGAAAGAAATAAATTTAGTGTATTGAATATAGATGAAGATACCACACAGGAAGAATATGAAAACTGCATTAAAGAGGCAATAGCTATTATCAATAATGCTAAAGAAAAGATAACAACAAATATCGAATTACCATTATATTTAATAGACAAAGGGGAATTGCCTAATGGCTTTGCAATTTTTTCTATAGACCCAACAGAGGAAATAAAAAGATGTGAAGAAGGAAAAGTCAATGTATATAAAATTGTTATAAATGAAGAAACAAAATATATACCACTTACAAATATAATATACTTTACTAATCTAAACCAAACTTTACCATTAGGAATGCATAATGGTAGCCGTGTTCTTATAGATTTATTAAACAAATCACCTAAATTGATTTCTATAGATAAAAATAATGTCTTGACTATCAAAGAAAATGGAATAAAACGTTTAAACATCAACATAATGGAATATGAAATTTAAAGAAAATCAAAAATCATAATCCTAAAGCAATGTGAATATATATAAACTAAAAGAAATCTATCTTTTTTGGAGGAACGAAATGAACATTGCAATACTTAATATAAAAGATATATTAAAAATATTAATAAGACTAATAATTGTTATTGTTAGTCTTATTACTTTTTTAAATTTGATTACCAACAAAATATATATTTCAGAAAGTATTTTTAAACTTTCCTTACAAGAATGCTTAGCAGAAGAAATTTCAAGAGCTACAATAAAAGATAAGAAAGATAAATTGTTAGTAAACATAGACAAAGAAAAAATATTAGCAGTATATGCTAAGAATATAGTATTAACAGATGAAATAAAGGAGAACAAAACAAAAGAAAGTCAAGAAGAACAGGTAGAAGAAGTAATTACAGTAGAAAACATATTGCCCAATATAGGAATAACAGGGGTAACAACAACTCCAATATCAGAAAGAAATATACAAGAAATCTCAACAAATATATATGGTACAGTTAAAATTAAAAATCAAAGTAAATATGAATTAACAGAAGAAACTTTAAGACCAGATGTAGAAATCGAAAACCTTAGAAATGTATTAATATACCATACGCATACTTGTGAAAGCTATACACCTTCAGAAGAATATAATTATACGATGACGGGAAATTACAGAACAACAGATGCAAATTATAATATGATTAGAGTTGGATTAGAGTTAGCAAATAGACTAACTGAAAAGGGTTTTACTGTAGAACATTGCACTACGATGCATGATTATCCATCATATTCAGGTTCGTACGATAGGTCTGAAGATACTGTGAAAAATTTATTATATGGAAAAAATACAGAATTAGTTATAGACTTACATAGAGATGCAGTAGGAGATGGCACAACTTATGGACCAACTGTAGAAATAAATGGAGAAAAGGTTGCTCAACTTATGTTTGTAATAGGTACAGATGGTGGAGGATTAGAACATCCAAACTGGATACAAAATTTAAAAATAGCTGTAAAAATACAGGAAAAAGCAAATGAAATGTATCCAGGATTGTTCAGACCAATAGTACTTAGGAATTCAAGATATAATCAACATTTAGCAAAAGGAGCCTGCATAATAGAGGTAGGAGCAACAGCAAACACTTTGAAAGAATCTTTGCTAAGTATGCAGTGTTTGGCGAATGTTTTATCTGATATTTAAAATTTAGTGTCAATGGGGACGGAGATTTTTGACAGTCGTTTTGTAAAAAGACTGTCAAAAATCTCCGTCCCCATTGACACCCATTGACACTAAAAATTTGACATTGCTAATAAAAAGGAGTATAATATTTAAAGCGTAGCCTAATTGTAGGCAAATTGAGATTTATATAAATATTTTAAAAGTTCGGAAATAACAAGTATTAAAGAGATTAATACTTAAGATATTGTAGTGGTAAAATAATTCTTTTAAGATGCATCTGAATTATTTTTTATGCAATGGATTAAAATATGATATTAAGTACGGGAAAATTGTAGCTTTAATATTAAAATATAAATCAGAAGATAAAAAGGAGAGAAGAATATTTATTATGGAGGAAAACATAAAAGAAAATTTATTTGCAAAAGAGGAGAAAAGAAAAGAAAGAACATATAGGAAAGAAAACAAGAAAAAGAATACTTCAATTATAAAAGATGAAACAAAAAGAAAGTCAAAAAAGAAAAGCACAAAAGATATTGATAAAAAAGAAGAATGTTTTACATTTAAAGAAGAACCTTTAAAAATCATACCATTAGGTGGAATCTTAGAAATTGGTAAAAACATCACGGCATTTGAATATAAGAATGAAATTATAATAGTAGACTGTGGTTTAGGATTCCCAGAAGACGATATGTTAGGAATAGATTTAGTAATACCAGATTTTACTTATTTGGAGAAAAACAAAGAAAAAATAAAAGGTTTATTTATTACACATGGTCACGAAGATCATATTGGTGGCATACCATATTTATTAAAACAAATTAATGTACCAATATATGCCACAAAATTAACAGCAGCATTAATAGAAAACAAATTAGAGGAACATAAATTAACAAGAACAACAAAATTAAAAATAATAAGAGCGGGGCAAACTGTAGATGCAGGTGCTTTTAGAGTGGAATTTTTAAGAATTACTCATAGTATACCAGATGCCTGCAGTTTAGCTATTCATACACCAGTAGGAACAGTAGTTCATACTGGAGATTTTAAAATAGATTACACACCTATAGATGGCGAAACGATAGATTTTGGAAGATTAGCAACAATAGGAAACAAAGGAGTTTTAGCACTTCTATCAGATAGTACAAATGCTGAAAGAAAAGGATATGCTATGTCTGAAAGTACCGTTGGAGATGTTTTAGATAAACTTTTTGTAAATTGTACAAAAAGAATAGTTGTTGCAACTTTCTCATCAAATGTGCATAGAATTCAACAAATTGTAAATTCTGCAGTGGAAAATGGAAGAAAAGTTGCAATATGTGGTAGAAGTATGGTAAATGTAGTAGAAACAGCAAGAAAATTACGATATATACAAGTGCCAGATAATTCATTTATAGACATAGATGATATAAAATCATATCCAGATGAAAAATTAACAATTATTACTACAGGAAGCCAAGGAGAGCCGATGTCTGCATTAACAAGAATGGCATCAGGAGAACATAAAAAAGTAGAAATAACTCCAAATGATTTAATTATAATTTCGGCAAATCCAATACCAGGCAATGAAAAATATATATCAAAAGTAATTGATGATTTAATGGCAGTAGGTGCAGAAGTTATTTATAATGCACTTCAAGATATACATGTTTCTGGTCATGCTTGCCAAGAAGAACAAAAACTTATGTTATCATTAATAAGACCAAAATATTTTATCCCAGTTCATGGTGAATATAGGCAATTAATGGCACATGCAGAAACAGCAAGAAAAGTGGGAGTTTTACCAGAAAATATTATAATACCATCAAATGGACGTGTAATAGAAATAACTAATAAAGAAGCTAAACTTACTACAACCGTACCATTTGGTAAAGTAATGGTAGACGGACTAGGAGTAGGAGATGTAGGAAACATAGTATTAAGGGACAGACAAAAATTATCACAAGATGGTTTAATTATTATAGTTTTAACTATGTCTAAAAATGGTAAAGTAGTTGCAGGACCAGATGTTATTACTCGTGGATTTGTTTATGTAAGAGAGTCTGAAAACTTAATAGAAGATATTAAGAAAATATTAAGACAAGAGTTAGATAAATGCGAAGAAAAAAACATTACAGATTGGGCAAGCATTAAATTGATTTTAAGAGATAGCTTACATGATTATGTTTATAAAAAGACAAAAAGATTACCAATGATTTTACCAATAATAATGGAAGTATAAAAATATTAATATAGGAGTTGAGATAATGGATAAAAAGGTTATTTTAAGTGGAGTGCAATCAACAGGAAGATTGACATTAGGAAATTATTTAGGAGCAATAAATAATTGGGTAGAAATGCAAGAAAAGTATGATTGCTACTATATGATAGCAAATTCACATTCTTTAACTGTGAGGAATAATCCAGAAGAATTAAGAAATAATACTTTAAAGATATTGGCATTATATATTGCAGCAGGTTTAGACCCAGAAAAAAATACAATTTTTATTCAATCACAAGTAAAAGAACATGCTGAATTAGCTTGGATACTTAACTGCTATACATATATGGGAGAATTATCAAGAATGACACAATTTAAAGATAAATCTTTAAAACATCAAGATAATATTAATGCTGGATTATTTACATATCCTGTACTTATGGCAGCAGATATATTACTATATAAGGCAAATCTAGTTCCTGTAGGTGAAGACCAAAAACAACATTTGGAAATAACAAGAGACATCGCAGAAAGATTTAATAAACTATATGGAGATACATTTGTTATTCCAGAAGCTTATGTAAGAAAAGAAACAGCAAGGATAATGGGACTTCAAGATCCAACTTCTAAAATGAGTAAAAGTGCAACAAATTTGAATGATGTAATATTTTTAGATGATTCTGAAGAAACTATTATTAAAAAGATAAAAAAAGCTGTTACAGATTCAGAAAATGTTGTAAGATTTGCACCAGAAACAAAACCAGGAGTAAGTAATTTAATGCAAATATATAGTGCAATTACAAATAAAGGTTTTGAAGAAATAGAAAAAGATTTTGAAGGAAAAGGTTATGGAGATTTTAAAATGGCTGTTGCAGAAGTAGTTGTAGGTAAATTAAAACCAATTCAAGAAAAATATAATGAATTATTAGAAAATCGAGACTATTTAGTAAAAGTATATACAGAAGGCAAGATGAAAGCAGAGAAAATAGCAATTAAAACAATAAATGAGGTAAAAGAAAAGATTGGCATATTATAGGAGGAAACATGTTTGTTGATTATACAAAAATATTTGTAAAATCTGGAGATGGTGGAAATGGAGCTATCACATTTAGAAGAGAAAAATATGTTGCAGCAGGAGGACCAGATGGCGGAGATGGTGGAAATGGTGGAAATGTTTATTTTATAGTAGATCCAGATGCAAATACATTAATAAATTTTAGATATAATAAAAAATATAAAGCACAAAATGGAGAAAATGGTTCTGGTAATCGTTGTTATGGTAAGTCTGGCGAAGATTTATATATAAAAGTACCATTAGGTACAGTTATAAAAGATAGTCAAACGGGAAAAGTTATAGCAGATTTATCAGAAAAAGGACAAAAAGAATTGATATTCCCAGGTGGACGCGGAGGAAAAGGAAATGCGCATTTTACAACTTCTACAAGACAAGCACCAAGGTTTGCACAAAATGGAGAAAAGGGGATTGAAAAAGAAATTATATTAGAATTAAAATTGCTTGCAGATGTTGGCTTAATAGGATTTCCCAATGTAGGCAAATCTACAATACTTTCTATGGTTACATCAGCAAGACCTAAAATTGCAGATTATCATTTTACAACTCTTGAGCCAAATTTAGGAGTAGTAAAAACAGAATATGGAGATAGCTTTGTTATAGCAGATATTCCGGGAATTATAGAAGGAGCAAGTGAAGGCGCAGGCTTAGGATTGCAATTCTTAAGACATATAGAAAGAACTCGTTTATTATTACATGTAATAGATATTTCTGGAAGTGAAAACAGAAAACCAGTAGAAGATTTTAAAATAATAAATGAAGAACTTAAAAAATATAGTGAAAAATTGAGCAAAAGAAAACAAATTATTGTTGCAAATAAAATAGATAGTATGCAGGATGAAACCTTATATCAAGAATTAGAAGAACTTGCAAAAAAAGAAAATTTAGAAATATTTAAAGTATCTGCAGCAACAGGAGAGGGCTTAAAACCATTATTTACAAGAGTATCAGAAGTATTAAAAACACTTCCAAAAGAAAATATAATCGAAGATAATGGAGAAACTTTATATACGTTAAAAGAAGAAAAAGGATTTGATATTGTAGTAGAAAATGGCGAATATATAGTAAAAGGTCCAGATATAGACAGATTAATGAGAAGAGTTAATTTAGAAGATAATGAATCTTTGTATTTCTTCCAAAAAATGTTAAATAATCTAGGAATAGAGGAAGCTTTAAAAAAAGCTGGGATACAAGAAGGAGACACTGTAAAATTTAATGAGTGGGAAATGGAATGGTATAATTAAAAAAAGTCAAACAAAAAGTGAACTTTTGTTTGACTTTTTTGCTTTTATGTGATATTATGAATTTGCTAAAAAATAGATATAAAAAATATGGAGGTAAGTTTTATGAAAAAGTCTAGTGAAGAATTAAATAAAAGAGAAAAAGCTATATTAAAGTTTATAGAAAAACAAGTTAAAGAAAAAGGATATCCACCATCAGTAAGGGAAATTGGAAAGGCAGTAGGCTTAAGTTCAACAGCTACAGTACACGGATATATCGAAAAATTAACACAAAAAGGGTACATAAAAAAAGAAGACCAAAAAGGAAGAACACTAAAATTATTAAAAGGTGGACTTACAGAGTCAGAACCAGAACAAAAATCATTTTACAGTGGTAGAGAAATGGTAGATGTACCAGTTATAGGTAAAATATCAGCAGGAGCTCCAATTCTTGCGGTGGAAAATGTTGTAGATACATTCCCAATACCAATAGATTTTGTTGGAAATAGCGAAAGCTTTATGCTTACTGTAAAAGGTGAAAGTATGATAGAAGCAGGAATTTTAAATGGAGATTATATTTTAATTAAAAGACAAGAAACTGCAAGAAATGGCGAAATTGTAGTTGCTTTAATTGAAGATGAAGCTACAGTTAAGACTTTTTATAAAGAAAATGGACATATTAGATTGCAACCAGAAAATAGCACAATGGATCCAATAATAGTGCCAGATTGCAAGATATTAGGAAAAGTTGCTGGAGTATTTAGAAAAATGTAAATAAGTAATTGACAAGACTTAAAAAATATGGTAAAATATTCATCTGTAAGCCGCTTAAGTTAGGTAATAAAGCAGAAAAGATGCTACCTAAATTTAAACTTAGCGAGTATTTAAAAGAAAGAAGAGGTGCTTTTCGATAATGTATGCAATAATCGAAGCTTGTGGAAAGCAATACAAAGTTGAAGAAGGAGAAGTTGTATTCTTTGAAAAATTAGATGTAGAAGAAGGTAAAAAAGTTACATTTGATAATGTAATCTTAGTATCTGATGAAAAAGATGTACAAATTGGAAGTCCTTATGTAAAAGGTGCTAAAGTAGAAGGAAAAGTTGTAGCACATGGAAAAGGTAAAAAAATAATTGTTTTCAAAATGAAAGCAAAGAAAAATGAAAGAACAAAACAAGGACATAGACAACCATACACAAAAGTAGAGATTACAAAAATCAAAACAGCTGCAGAAAAAGCTACTGCTCCAAAGGAAGAGAAGGTTGTAGAAAAAACAGAAAAAGTAGCAACAACAAAATCAGCAGCAAAAACAACAACAGCTAAGAAACCAGCAACAAAAAAAACAGAAACAAAATAAGATAATTTTTTTAGAGAGATATATATACTCTAATTTTGAAGGGAGTGAATCTAAGTGGCACACAAAAAAGGTCAAGGTAGTGTAAAAAACGGAAGAGACAGTGAGTCTAAGCGTTTAGGTATAAAAAGAGCAGATGGAGAATTTGTTCTAGCAGGAAATATATTAGTAAGACAAAGGGGAACAAAAATGCATCCAGGTGTAAATGTAGATATAGGAAGCGATGATACACTATTTGCATTAATAGATGGAATAGTTAAGTATGAAAGAAAAGGTAAAGACAAAAAACAAGTAAGTGTATACCCTAAAGAAGCATAGTAAGTTAATGAATAAATTGGAATTATATGGTTTAAAGGTTGCACTTTATATCAAAGAAATTTTAACTTGAAAAGTATATCATTTTTTGATATACTTTTTTTGGTGAATAGGAAAATTACTTTTTCGTTTTAGGAATAGGAGGAAATATAATGCCAAAACAAACAACAATTTTTGTATGTAGCAATTGTGGCCAAGAATCTAGTAAATGGTTTGGAAAATGTCCATGTTGTAATGAATGGAATACCTGTTATGAAGAAAAAGCAATAACAAGTAAAATTGGTAAATCAAATATTAGAAAAGAGGTAGAACCTACTCCTTTAACTAAAGTAGAAAAAGGTTTATCTACAAGGATATCTACAGGTTTTGATGAATTAGATAGAGTACTTGGTGGAGGTCTTGTAAAAGGCTCTTTAACTTTACTTGGTGGCGAACCAGGTATAGGAAAGTCTACTTTAATTTTACAACTATCAAATAAAATAAAAGGAGAAGGCAAGGTTTTATATGTTTCTGGAGAAGAATCAGCAGAACAAATAAAAATAAGAGCAGATAGACTAGGAATAAATAATGAAAACATATTATTTTTAGGTGAAACAGATATAGATGTAATAGAGGATGTAATAAATAAATTAAATCCAAAACTTGTAATTATAGATTCAATACAAACAATGTATTCAGAAGAAATTGGCTCTGCAGCAGGAAGTGTAAGCCAAGTACGAGAAATTACAAATAGAATAATGAAAAATTGCAAGCAAAATCAGGTAACAACGATTATAATAGGTCATGTAACAAAAGATGGAAATATTGCAGGACCAAGAGTTTTAGAACATATGGTAGATACGGTTTTATATTTAGAAGGAGAAAGATATTTTTCATATAGAATTGTAAGGGGGGTCAAAAATAGATTCGGTTCAACAAATGAATTAGGAATGTTTGAAATGCAAGAAAAAGGTATGGTCGAAATTGATAATCCTTCATCTGTTTTAATATCAGAAAGAAGCGAAAAAAAGGCAGGTTCTGTAATAGTATCTAGCATAGAAGGGACAAAGCCACTTCTTATTGAAATACAATCTCTTACAACACCAAGTATATTTGGTATGGCAAGAAGAACGGCAAATGGAATTGATTATAACAGACTTACACTTTTAATTGCAGTGTTAGAAAAGTATACGGGTTTGCCATTAGGTTCCCAAGATGTGTATTTAAACATAGTAGGTGGAATAAAAATAAATGAGCCGGCATTAGATTTAGGCATAATACTTTCTGCAGCTTCTAGCTATAAAAATATGCCATTACCATTAGAGCTAGTAGCAATAGGAGAGGTAGGTTTAACTGGGGAAGTCAGAAATGTAAATATGATAGAAAAGAGGTTAAGAGAAGCAGAAAAATTAGGATTTAAAACCTGTATAATACCAGAAAGTAATAAAAAGACATTGAAAGATAATTATAAATTAGATATAATAGGTGTGAAGAATATATTAGAAACTATGAAAATTTTAGGGCTAAAATAGAAAAGGAGGTTGAAAAAGAATTTAATTCTTTTTCTAACCAAAGTTGGTATATTAGAAAGGAATTTGATAAAGTATGCAAAATGAAATATTAAAACTTATTGCTCCAGGAACCCAGTTAAGAGCAGGATTAGATAACATTTTAAAGGCAAAAACTGGAGCATTAATTATAATTGGAGATACAAAAGAGATTTTAGATATAACAGATGGTGGGTTCAAAATAAACGAACCATACACACCAGCACGATTATATGAATTAGCAAAGATGGATGGTGCAATAGTTTTAAGTAAAGACCTAAAGACAATATTACTTGCAAATACTCAAGTAATACCATCTTCTAAGATATCAACCGAAGAAACTGGTACGAGGCATAGAACAGCAGAGCGCACCGCAAAACAAACAGGAGAACTTGTAATTAGTATTTCGCAAAGAAGAAATATAATAACAGTGTTTAAAGGCGATTTTAGATATGTAATTGAGGACACAGCCAAAATTATAACAAGAGCAAATCAGGCATTACAAACATTAGAGAACTATAAAAGAGTATTTGATACAAAACTTGCAATACTTAATGAATATGAATTTAATGATATCGTAACATTAGATAATGTAATTACATGCTTGCAAAGAGCTGAAATGGTTATGAAAATAGCAAAAGAAGTGCAGAACGCAATATATGAATTAGGAGAAGATGGATTACTTGTAAAAATGCAACTAGAAGAATTAATAGAGAATATGCCAGAAGAAGAACTGTTAATTGTAAAAGATTATATTGCACCAAATAAAAGAATAACACCAGAAAAGGTATTAGAACAGATAAAAAGCGAAATGGAAATAGATATTAAAGATCAAAACAAAATAGCAAAATATTTAGGATATGAGATTTTTGAAAATTATGAAGAAATAGCAGTATATCCAAAAGGATATAGAATTTTAAATAAAATACCAAGAATGCCGAATGTAATAGTAAATAACCTTGTAAAGAATTTTAAATCATTCCAACATATATTAGCAGCAGATATAGACCAATTAGATGATGTAGAAGGAATAGGAGAGGTAAGAGCACGTACAATTAAGCAATCATTAAAAAGAATGGAGGAACAATTTGTATTTGATAATTTAGGAATATAAAAAAAAGCCGTACAACGGCTTTTTTTTATTGTGTATCATCTTTTTTCTTTTTAAAGTTAAATGTAATTCCAGTATCGCTATTTATAAAGTAAGAAGCATCTGTTGTATCTGTTCTAATTGGGTCAACATCCACCCCTGAATCACCCCAGTTAATATCCGCAGGATTAAACTTCTCTTTTTTGGGAGCAGATTTTTCTTGCAAAACGCCAATATTATATTTTGAAAAATCATATTTTTTACCATAATGATGTTCTTTATATTCGCTAGATAAGAAGTCAAGTGAACCGTAATTTACTAAGTATTTTCCATATTTATCCTTTACTTTATATACACAAGCTTTAAATCCTAAACCTTGTAATTTAGCAACGTTCATATTGTGCTTCCAATCCCATTTTACACCACCATAGTTAGAAGAGTATTCGCTTTCTTTACCTTTATCGTAAGAAGTATTAATAACCCATTCTCTTCTTTGACAGAATTCTTTTTCCCACCAACCATAATCTTCTGGTGTACAGTTACCAAATGAGATTTTGGTAGAACAATTAGAAAATAGTGCTTGTGCAAATGGTGAACCAGGTCCTCCAAGAGAAGATAAGTTAGGAATTGAGTAAATAGTACCAATTTTAAATTTCCTAAATACTGTAAACATATCTGATAAGAATGGTTGAGCATATGAATCGAAATCATCTACATAAAGGAAATGAGGAATTCTAGTTGTTTCATTACCAGGACGGCTTTCTGCAGCTATTGTCATAAACATAAAGAAGAAACGACCAAATCCAGCATGAGCAACAAAACCTATATCTGTAGCTCTTGTACCTAAAAGTACAACTTCACCATTTTCTATACATTGTAATAAGTTTATATTGTTATATCTATTACATACGATATCTCTAATAGAGCCTGCTCTTAAAAGTACATCTAATTGAGCTGAGGCAAAGTGAATATATCTTTGCATATTAGGTCTACCTTCAGAATTTTTATAGAAGTTTTGTTCAAAATATCCAATTTGAAGAGCATATTCACGGGCAAGGTCAGGATCTTTTTTTAATTCTTCACACATAGATTCTACTACATCAAAATTATTAAAACATACAAGTAAATCTTCTAAAGTTGGAAGAAGTCCACCATTTAAACGAGGGAACATTACCTTAATTAACATTACTAAGTTTTGAATAGCTTGGCTTGCTGTATCTTCCATATATGCAATTTCTGCAGATACATTTGATGCGCTATATAAACTTTTTAAAATTAAAGAGATAACTGCTGCACAAAGTGCAGGTGGATTTATAGTAAATGGATTTAATCCAGGTGAATTTGCATCAAATGGATCAATTACATGTACAGGAATTTCATAATTGTCTGCGATTTTTTTAACATTTTCTATTGTTGTAAAGTCAGGCGAAACATATGTTAATCCTAAATTTCTATAAATAATTGTTCCATCACTATTAACATGGTAAACCATTTTACCCATGTGTGAAATATATTCTTTTTCATTACCTTTTGAAGGAACTAATAAATTCAAATTAAAATGTGAGTTTAGATAATCTTTATCATAAGGACAATTTAAAACTGCAAGTCCCTGCTTTAAAGCACTATAACCTAATGATTTAGCTTGCTCCATAAGGAAAAATTTTTTTTCTAAATCTCTCGCAATCATTGGTTCCATAACTAAAGATGTTTTACCAGTACCAGAAGGACCAACAACTAAAGTAGAATCAAATCTTCTATTTTCTAACATTTTTACAGGTTTACCAGTTACTTTATCTTTACAAATAGTTATTTCAAAGCTATATGGCCCAGTTTCCATAGGTGGATTTGAGATATCTAACCCAGCAAAATCTGTAATTGAATCTTTATAGTTATTTGGGAAAATAGGGTCATTAATTATAGTATATAACCATTTAACTAATTTGTATCCAGGAATTAAAGGTATGTAAATTGCAAGTGCTGTAAATGCTGGCTTAATTAAATCAGAAAAATTCATGAAAAATTCTTCGTATTTTGGTAAAGAAAGTAATCCCACCCAGCCTAAAATATTTACTAGCTGTACAACTCCTGATATAAATAAAATATATAATACTACACAAATTGTATAGAAAAATGATATTTTATCATTATTAGATTTTGGAAGTTTAGAGGGAACAGCAAATAGGTATGCAAAAATTGCACAAGCAAAAGCTAAAGTATATGTGATAGGTCCCCAATAAGAAGTTGCAACACCAGTAGAACAAATAATTATCCATTCAACAATTCTATCTACAACTAAGTATGCTGTAATCATAGTTAGCAAAAATGCTAAAAATGTATTTCTATTAACTTTGAGTTTACTTAAAAATTTATCAAATAATTTCACGAAAAAATCCCCCAATCATTATATTCATACATATACATTATCTTATAAAAATGCAAAAAAAACAAGTCTTTTTAAGGAAAAATTTTCATATATATAGATTATGAACAAAAATAAAAGATCAAAATTCATGACAAATGTTATAATTTTAATGGTATCACAACTAGTTGTTAAACTTTTTGGGATAATTTATAAACTATATTTAACTAATAAAAATGGCTTCGGAGATATTGGAAATGCTATATACGGCGCGGCTTTTCAGGTATATGCACTTTTTTTAAGTATAGCTTCTACTGGAATGCCAAATGCTATATCTAGCATAACTTCAAAAAAATTAAGCCAAGGAAATAACAAAGGTGCATATAGAGTTTTTAAAGTAGCTTTTTCAATTTTTGGTTCTATAGGTTTTGTTTTAAGTTTGATATTATATGTTTTTTCATCAAAAATTGCTAATATATATTTGAATATGCCTGAAACAGAGGAAGTTCTAAAGATACTTTCCACATCAATATTTTTAGTTTCTATAGAAGCAGTATTAAAAGGATTTTTTAATGGAAGAGAAAAAATGTCGTATACTGCTCATTCACAGTCGTTGGAGCAAATAGTAAAAGCAATAAGCACAATAGTAATGGTAGAAATAATAGCGAGAGTATCTGATAAAAATACAGTTCTTATGGTGCAAGCAGCAGCAATTGCTATATTTACTTCTAATGCAGTTAGTGTACTATATTTAATGAGACAATATATAATAGTTAGAAAAAATGTATATATAGACATAAATACGTCTGCATATTATAAAAAAGAAAGATTAAGGAATATAATAGAAAACATTTTTAGAATAGCAATTCCAATATCATTAAGTACAATGTTATCACTTGCAACAAAAACAATAGATACATTTACTATTATAAGAATTGGCGAAAAAGTTGTAGGGTATGACGAAATAAAACTTCAATATGGAATATTAAGTGGCAAAGTAGAAACTTTAATTTCACTTCCATATTCATTTAATATTGCAATTGCAACAACACTAATTCCGACGATTACTGCTTTAAAAGAAAAAAACGATATAAAATCGGTGAAAAGAAGAATAAAAAAATCGATATTTGCTACAATATTAATAGGATTGCCGATATCAATCTGCATGAGTGTGTTCTCTGATATTATTTTAAAAATTTTATTTCCGAATGCATCTTTAGGGGCAGAATTATTGAAAATAAGTGCATGGAATATAATTATAGTAGTATTAATACAAACTGTAAATGGAGCTTTGCAAGGATTAGGGATATTTAAAATGCCAGTGATAGCTTTATCAATAGGAGGTATTTTAAAATTAATTTTAAATCTAATATTGATAAGAATCCCCAATTTAGGCATAAAAGGGGCAATAATTTCAACAATTATGAGTCAATTAATGACTTTAATAATATGTTTGATAACATTAAAAAAAGCTATAAATAGTATAAATTTAAAAAAACAAAGGAAAAAAAAAGGATTTTAGCAAATTTTGCCGAAAATATTAAATAGTAGAGCAATCTACATATATTTAAATCTTTATAGGAGGTAATTTTAATGAACAAAGCTGATTTAATCGCAGCAATAGCTGCAAAAACAGGAGACACAAAAAAAGGAGCAGAAGCAACAGTTAACGCTTTCGTAGAAGTTGTATCAGGTGCTTTAGTAAAGGGAGAAAAAGTTCAACTAGTTGGATTTGGTTCTTTTGAAGTAAGAAAAAGAGCAGCTAGAAAAGGAAGAAACCCACAAACTAAAGAAGAAATCAAAATACCTGCATCAAAATCTCCAGTATTCAAAGCTGGTAAAGCATTAAAAGATTTAGTAAACAACAAATAATTTGGTATAAATATAATGAATACAAAAAAAGAGACATTGTTATATTGTCTCTTTTTTTTAGTTAATTTAAATATATAATTGTAACTCCTTTATTAAAAGGAATTACCTTCTTTTTTATTCTAGGATGTTTAAATTTGTTTCTTACCATGTTTAGTAAAACTTGTCCTTTTTTATAACCATGAATAACATTGATTTGCTTTATATTTGAGGGAGCTGTAGTAATAAATTTGTCTAAAAAATATTCTGCCTCTGTTTCTTGCATATCATGCAAATTAATTTCTAAAATATCTTCTTTAAGAATAAACAAATCTTCTTCCATAAAAGTTGCTCCTTTAAACAAAATCTAATATTATTATATCTAAAAAATAGTATAAAATCAATTCAATGTTACAGTTCAGACTAATGAATATATAGTCCGCTCCATCTTGCTGTTGGTTGGACATTTTCTTTTCTTAGGCTAAAGCACGAAAAGAAAAGTGCAACCGACA
>SAMEA3663267__coassemble_256_pt1 | contig 17572 bp, 19 predicted proteins | sample SAMEA3663267__metabat2_low_PE_011 | metagenome-assembled genome bin SAMEA3663267 (sample SAMEA3663267) | pig gut metagenome | biome: pig gut; feature: pig-associated habitat; material: faeces | place: China | collected 2013 | reverse complement strand
CGACCTCTAGCGTGACAGGCTAGCGTTCTAACCAACTGAACTACCGGGCCAAAAAAATGGTGGGCGCAATAGGGCTCGAACCTATGACCTCCTGCTTGTAAGGCAGATGCTCTACCAGCTGAGCTATGCGCCCATTTTAGTGACAAGAGTAAGTATACAGGATTTATTGAAATATGTCAAGACTTTTTTATATTTTTTTGAAATTTTTATTGAAAAATTTTTAAAGACATACAAATATTTTTGTATGTCTTTTTTGTTTAAGCTGTATATAATGCTTTAATATCCCATTTTACGCCTTCTGGTGTATCCATTAAAATAATACCTTTATCATTTAAATCACTTCTTATTTCATCTGCTAATTGAAAATTCTTGTTTTTCTTAGCTTCTGCTCTTTCTGCAATTTTGTTTTCAATAAAAGCTTCATCTATGTCTAATTTATTTAAATATTTTTCCTTCATTTCTTTCATAAATTCATCTGGATTTTGAGAAAGCAATCCAATGACTCCATAAACCTCATGAAGATTTTTAAGTATTTTATTAATTGTATTTGCAGTGATTGCTCTTTCTTCTTTTTTTGATGTTTTCATTATATTATTTGCATATTTGAAAATGCTATGTAAATTAGCTATTGCAGCTGCTGTATTAAAATCATCATCCATGTTTTCAATAAAATAAGATATAATATTTTCTGAAATATCATCTTCTCTTAAGCTATCTATTGCTGGATTTTGAAAATCTTGTACATATTTTAGCATATCTTTCATTGTGCTATAGAAATAATATAAATGCTTTTCTGATAAATTGAAATCTCCATCTAATAAATCTATATCAGAAGTGTAATGTTTTGAAAACATTACATATTTTATAACCTCATAATTATATTTTGCAAGTGCATCACGAATTGTAAGTGAATTTCCTAGAGATTTGCTCATCTTCTCTCCATTGATTTTTACTAATCCGCAATGTGACCAATATTTTGCAAACATTTTTCCTGTTAATGCCTCACTTTGAGCTATTTCGTTTTCGTGATGTGGGAATATCAAATCCTTTCCACCACCATGAATATCAATAGTTTCGCCAAGATTATTTAGTACCATTGCAGAACATTCTATATGCCAACCTGGTCTTCCTTTTCCCCATGGAGATTCCCATGATATTTCTCCTGGTTTTGTAGATTTCCAAAGTGCAAAATCTATAGGGTCTCTTTTACCTGGTTCTATATCTTTTCTTACGCCATTTATCATGTCATCTACGTTACGATTAGAAAGTTTGCCATACTCTTTAAAACTTCTTACATCATAATATACATCTCCTGTTTCTGATTTATAAGCATGCCCCGTTTTGATAAGTCCTTCTACAAATTTTATTATGTTATCAATATTTTCTGATGCCAAAGCATTTACATTAGCATCTGTTATATGCAAATTTTTCATATCTTTTTCGGTTTCTTCAATTTGTTCTTTTGAAAAATCTAGTGCATTTCTGCCAATACTATTTGCCCTATTTATAATTTTATCATCTACATCTGTATAATTACGAACATATTTAACATTATAACCTCTATATCTTAAATAATCTGCTATCATAGCATATGTAATTGCTTGCCTTGCGTGACCAATATGGCTTAAATCATAAACTGTAATTCCACAAGCATACATCTTAACATTTTTCCCATCTAATGGAATAAATTCTTCTTTTTGTCTTGTCATTGAATTATAAATTTTCATATTCTTATTCCCCCTCAAATATCTTATGTTTAATTTTCTAGTTTATGAAATAGCTATTTTAAAAATCCATTTATTATTTCTTGTTCTGCTTGTTTTTCATCTAAGCCTAAAGTCATTAATTTCATCAATTGTTCTCCTGCTATTTTTCCTATTGTTGCCTCATGTACAAGATTTGCCTCTACATTGTTTGCTATAATTGATGGTATTGCTATTACTTTAGCATCATCTTTAATTATAGCATCACATTCTACATGTCCAAAACTTTTTGCATTACCTGTAACTTTTGATTCGAATTGTTGAACTGAATTTTCTGTTGCAACAGATCTTGAAGTTACCTTTGTGCTTGAATTTTCTCCATTTAAATCTACTTCGAACATAGTTTTTGCATATTGATCTCCATTTGTCATTATTTTTTCTAATACTACTAGATTTGCGTTATTCCCTATAACACCTTTCGTAGTTCTTATAGTGCTATCTACACCTTTTATTTGAACTGTTTCCATCTCTAAATTGCTATTGTCTTTTAAATATACTTCTGTTATCGGATTTAAAATTCTTTTTCCATCTCCTGTGCCTTCGCCATAATGTTTTTCAATATATTTTACCTTTGCTCCTTCCTCTAAAAAGAACCTATGAATACCATCATGTTGAGAATCTTTATGATGCTCATTGTGTATTCCGCAACCTGCAATAATTACTACATTTGCATTTTTCCCAATATAAAAATCATTATATACAATATCAGTAAGACCACTTTCTGTAATTATTACCGGTATATGCACAAATTCTAATTTTGTGTTTTCTTTTACATATATATCAATTCCTTGTTTATCTGTTTTCGTCACTATATTTACATTTTCAGTCACTTTGCGTTCAATACCTTTGCCATTTTTTCTGATGTTATATGCACCTTCAATATTTCCATCTATATCTGAAATTGTTTTTAGCATTTTCTTATCTATTTCTTCCAAATTAAATCTCTCCTCCTAACTTACAGCAAGGTGCTTTTGTAAATATTGCATTTTCAATATCTTTAGGTTTACCTACTTTTTCTACTTTGCCATTATTTAATAAAATAATATTATCTGCTATATTTAATATTCTTTCTTGATGAGATATGATAAGTGTTGTTCCTTTTGTTTTTTCTCTAATTTCTTCAAATATTTTAATTAAATTATTGAAACTCCATAAATCAATTCCCGCTTCTGGTTCATCAAATATAGTCAAATTAGAATTTCTAACTGCAACTGTTGCAATTTCGATTCTTTTAAGCTCTCCACCAGAAAGAGATGCATTTATCTCTCTATCCACATATTCTTTTGCACATAACCCTACTTTTGATAATATTTGGCAAGCTTCTTTTTTTGATATATCTTTTTCAGATGACAATCTAATTAAATCATATACTGTAATTCCTTTAAACTTAACAGGTTGCTGGAATGCAAAACTTATTCCCATTTTTGCTCTTTCATTTATTGGCAGCTCGCTAATATCATTACCATTAAAAAATACTTTACCAGAATCTTGTTTGTTAATTCCCATTATTATTTTTGCAAGAGTTGACTTGCCAGAACCATTTGGTCCGAGTAATTACATAAAATTTATCATCTTCTAGTTTTAAATTTACATCATTTAATATAACTTTATTATCTCTTTCAAAACATATATTTTTTAATTCTAACATATTCCATTGGCTCCTCTTTTTGTTTGATTTCTATGTTTATTATTATATCACATTTTATAATTTTAACTTACAAATTATAATTTTTCTTCTTTATTTTCTTTTAATAAATCTCTAATTTCTTCTAATAATAGCACTTCATCAGACTTTTTAACTTCTTCTACTACTTTCTCTTTTTTATACTTCTTTTCAAATTTTCCAATAATTTTTACAAATAAGAAAACACATAATGAAATTATTAAAAAGTCAATTATTTGTTGTATAAATGAACCATACATTATTTTTGCATCTGCTATATCTATACTTAAATTAGAAAAATCGATTCCCCCAATAATAATGCCGATTACAGGCATTAAAATATCATTTACAAGAGATGTAACAATTTTACCAAAAGCACCACCTACAATAACACCAACTGCTAGGTCTATAACATTTCCTTTCATAATAAATTGCTTAAACTCTGAAGCACCTTTACCGATTTTTTCATTTACTCTTTTTAACTCTTTTTTATCTATTTTTTTCATAAATTGTCTCCTAAAAACTACATATATTAACTATAATATTATATAAAGAATCCCTAGTTCTGTCAATATTTTTGAGCAAATCCTCCAGCATTGATGTTACTATTCAGACCTAAATTTTCAAATTAGTAGCTCCACGTGTCGGTTGCACTTTTCTTTTCGTGCTTTAGCCTAAGAAAAGAAAATGTCCAACCGACAGCAAGATGGAGCGAATTATATAGCGATTGGTCTGAACATTAACGCATTGATAAGATAATTCTCGATTTTTCCTATGTCAATTGGGACTTAAGATTTTTGACAGCTTTTTGTTAATTTCAATTAATAATGTTTGAAAAATTATGAAAAAGCTATCAAAAATCTTAAGTCCCAATTGACAGTTGTTTAGAGTATTATTGTTATTTCTTTTGTTTTGCCATCATCTTGAAGTATTATTTCTTTTTCTTCTTTGCCATTTATGATTATTTTTTCTACTCCCGTGTTTTTTCCGTTTTCGTTTTTTACTGTTATATTATATATTGTCTTTCCATATCTATATTTTATGGAATATTCTTTCCATTCTTTTGGTATACATGGATTTATAGTTAACTTGTTTTTTTGTATTTTAAAGCCTAAAATGTTTTCTAAACCTATCTTGTAAAACCAGCTACCAGAGCCCGTATACCATGTCCAGCCACCTCTGCCTGCTAAGTTTTCTGCACTATATATATCTGCTGGTATTGAGTATGGCTCTACTTTGTATTTTCGTGCTTCATCTTTTGTTCTAGCATGTTCTATCGGATTTATCATTCTAAAATATTCTAAAGCTTTATCTCCAAATCCTAATTTGGTATATGCATAAATTACCCAAAGTGCAGCATGTGTATATTGTTGTTACTGGCAGTTTTTACACTGCTTTTCTCTCATATTCTTTTTTAGCTACACTAAAATTATTATTTAATTCTTGTAGTGGCTTAAAGTTGAAATAAATATCAACTTGTTTGTCACTGTGAATTTCAATTTTTTCTATAAATTCTCTAATTATTTCTTTAGTAGGATTTTTTATTTTCAAAAATTCTTCTACTAAATTATCTAATCTTCTTTCATTTTTATCTTTATTATTTTCACCAGATAATTCTTGTTCAAGTTCTTTTATTGCTTGTTCATAATTTTTTACAATTTCTTTTATTCTGTTTGAATTTTTCATATACTCTTCAAGAGATATAATACCTGCAAGCCTATCTTCGTACATTACTTCTAATTTTCTTGTTTCTTTTTCTATGTTTTGTTTAAAAGAATTAATTTGGCTTTTAATATCAAATTCTTGTGATTGTTTAGACTTTGTTTGTTTTGCAATTTCTTCTAATTTCTTTTTATTTTTATATTCCTTACAAACTTGTCTTAAAACTTCTAATATCTTTTCTTCAAAAACTTGATAATTGAAATTGTGTGGCGAACAAACATCAAATTTTCCAAATCTTCCATATCTTTGGCACCTGCCATAGATATTTCCGTTTTTATCTGGACTTCTAATTCCAATATAACCTCCACAATCATAACATCTAAGTAATCCCTTAAATAAGTAATCATTTTGAACTACTCTTGAACCTTTTGTTGCCTCAATTACTTTCTTTGCTCTTTCAAAATCTTCTTTACTAATTATAGCTTCATGCATATTTTCTACTTTTACCCAATCCTCTTCAGGTAAATTTATAAATTTTTTTGATTTGAAGCTTACCTTTTTTCTCTTTCCCTGTATAACTGTTCCTGTATATATTTCATTTGAAAGAATAAATCGTACTGTAGATTGTTGCCATAATCCATAAGTTAAAGATTTTGTACCTCTTTTTCTTTTATTATAATCTGATGGAATTGGAATTTTCTTTTTACTTAAGTAATCTGCAATTTGCATTGTACCAAAACCTGCTAAATATTTTTCATATATTAGTTTCACAACATTTGCTGCCTCTTCATCTATTATTAAATGGTATTTGTTTTCTGGATCTTTTTTATAGCCATAAGGTGCTGTTCCTAAATATTCTCCATTATTTCTTTTTGCTTGTAATACACTGTTTATTTTCTTTGATGTATCTTTAGCATACATTTCATTTAATATTGATTTAAATGGTGCTATATCATTATTTGAATTATCATAAGCAGTATCTATATTATCTAATATTGCAACGAATCTAACTTCATGTTCTGGAAAATAATTTTCAATATATAGTCCTGATTGCACATAATTTCTTCCAAGTCTTGATAAATCTTTTGTTACAACCATATTTATTTTTCCGTGCTTCAATATCTGCAATCATTTTATTAAATCCTGGTCTATCAAAACTTGTACCACTTACTCCGTCATCAACATATTCGGATATAAAATTCAATTTATTTTGTCTAATATATTGCATTAGCAAAGTTCTTTGGTTACCAATACTTTCACTTTCTTGATACTTTTCTTTTTCTTCATCTTCTCTTGAAAGTCTAATGTATATACCTACTTTATAATCAATATTATTCATTATTGTATAGCCCAACTTTACCCTCCTTTTTGCTATAAAAATATATGAGATAATATTGATACTCTTAACTAATGTTTACAACCTAATTCACATTCGGTTGCATAAGTCAGCTGTAACTTAGCTAAAGCTTCGAACAGCTAACTTAATTATACCATATTATCTCATCAAATACCATTGTCTCATCTTATTTTTTTGCTGTTTTTAAACAATAATTTCCAAATGCTCTTTCAATAATCTTTTCTAGAGCCTCACCCTTATCATTAAAAATTATATTTATCTTAAAATCATTCTTTTTCTTATATTTCTTTTTTTCTTCCAATAGCCTCACTCCTCTTGTTTTATTTTTTCCAAATTTTAGAATTTTATACCGCTACAAGTGGATTCGCTCCCATATGAGATTTGCCCTCATTCCTGCTTTACAGAATCGCCCCTTTACATCACGTTAGCCAGACGAAAGTATCATTATTCGTGCTTGTAACTACTATTTAATTCTCAATGTACATTTCCATTTTTTGACTTTTTCGACTTTTTGTAGTAAAATTATGTCAATTAAGTGTTGTATACATTATAAGTGCGATTTTTTAAAATTCACACTGTACAATCTCAAAAAATTTTTCATTAATTTTAGGTTGTTTGATGTGGAGGTGTTAAAATTGAGTTTTAAACTGGCTTTTGACAAGAATTTAGGACTAGAGCTTTTTGTTTTTAAACATATGTATTATGATAAAAGTAAAAAAATATTTTTTTCATCATATAACACTGAGCATATGATTGATGCAATAGGTTCTTTTCTACTCATATTTTTAAATACAGATTTTGAAGATGATGAAGATTGCAGATCTTTTGTTTTTTGGTTTTGTTTTGAAAACTTATATTATAGAAAATATCCTAAAATTAAGAAGGCAAATCAAGACTCATCAACACATTTAAAACTTTCATTTTCTGAATTTAATAAAGAACTTGATAGAATTGTAAAAGAATATAAAGAAGAATTTTTATATCTTAAATATACTTTATTAAAAAATCTAAGATTACCATATGATACCAACTTCTTTAGGCGATATGATGATGAATTAGAACTAACTCAAGAAGATATACAAAATATAATACAAGAAGAGAAAAAATATTATGAAGATAAATCAATGAAATATAATGAAACTGAAATAAATGGATTTATGGAAAAATTAAATATACAATTTGAAACTTTTGGTTTACTTTTTGAAAACATAGATATTAGCAAATATAATATTCCATACTATTTTGAAAGCGAAGATATTTTAGCAATAATAGCTCTTATGTTTAAAGAATTTATGTCTGATAATCATAATACTATAAGAAAATGCCAAAATTGTGGATATTATTTTGTTCCATCAAATTTAAAAGAAACTAAATATTGTAATGTAGAATATGAAAATACAGGCAAAACTTGTAGGCAAATTGGAAAAGAATTAGCTTATAAAAAATCTCTAAAAGAAGATAAACTTCTAGATAAATATAGAAAACGCTATATGTCTCTTGCAAGTTCTGTTTCTCATTATGGAACAGATACTGCCATTGCTAGATTTGAAAAATATAAAAAAGATGGAGCTATAATGAAACAAAAATATCTAAATAAAGAAATTACCCCAAAAGAATTTGAAAAATGGATTTTAGATAGCAAAAAATAGAACAGGAACATTCTTGTTCTATTTTGATATTTTTGTTTTTATTTGTTTATATGAAAAAGTCCTTTTATTAAATTAAATATTTTTTGATACCATTTTTCCTCTTTCACAACAGTCATTCTTGTTTCTTCAGATGATTGTTCTTCTTGTGCTACAAATCTATTTCTATTTTTAAATATATCATCTGGATTATATTTTTCTCTAATTTGTTCCTCTAATTCTTTCTCTGCCTCTTGTAATTCTTTTGCGTCTTTCTCTTGTAATCTTTTCTTTTCATCTGGAGAACACAAAAAATCTCTATATATTAGTCCTAATATTATTATTGTTTCATTTTTTAGTTTTTGTTTTTCCAATGGCTCTTGAATATTTGGATAGTAATTGGTATCTCTTTCTTCTTCTATCATTTCATAGAATTTTTTTGGTATTTTATTCAGTAATTCCTTTGGCATTAAATTAAAAATTTCATAAATTTCTTCAAATGCCTCTCTATATTCTGGTTTCAAAACACATTCCTACCTTTCATTTTGGTCTTGATTTTTGTTTATTTCCTGCTTGTTAGTTCTTTCTTTTATCTTATCACTAATTGCTTTAATAATGTCTGACTTCATTTTTACAAATTTTGCTTTAACATTTTGACTTACTCTATCTATTGCACTATACCAACTGCTAAACCTATTCATCCATAAATCCATTGTTGGATTATCCATTTCTTGTATTTGTTGTTCTTCTTTTTTTATTTCATCGCCAACTTCATCTTTTATACTTTTTTCTTTTGGTCTTATTCTTTCTGGTTGTTGCTGTTCGTATGTTTTTGTTTGTTGTGAATGAATTTCATTCCAATAGTCCTCAACAACTTGTGAAGTTTGTTGTTCTTGTTGGCTTTTCATATATTCCAAATGTGCTTCCATTGTATTTGCACTATCAATGTTTATAGTTGTTTCAATTGTATTCTCTATTGTTTCTGCTAATATACTTGGCTCATCTTCCATTGATTTCTTTGCAACTTTTTTAGGTTTTATTACTTCTGGTTGTTCATCTATTATCGTTTCTGGTTGTTCTAGCTCTGTTTTTTTCTCATCTTCTCTAGCTTTTTCTTCTAAAATTACTGTTGCTCTATCTAACAAATCATTAAAACTAACATTTTGAAAATCTATGCCTTCGTATAGTTCATCTTTTATTCCTGCAACTCTTAACTTTAAATATACATCTTTAAGTTCTTCAAATCTAGGTATAACTTTTTTAAGTTTTTCATATTCTGCAACTTTCTTTTCACTGTTTTTATCAGCACCTAAAAATATTCCTTTTGAAACTATATCTTCTAACTTTCGTTGTAATGCTTCTCTGTCTTCTATACCTGCTAATCCATATTCTTGTTCAAGTTCGGCTTTTTCCTGTTGTTCTGCTCTTGTTCTAGCGTTTTTTTCTTTTTCAAGTCTTTCTTTATGGTGTTGTCCAAACAATTCTGGGATTTTTTCACCATTTTGTATTCTATCCCAAAATTCCTGCATTTGCTCTGTCGTTAATTTTAATTCTTTATTTGCTTTAAATGACATTAAAGTTGTATGTAAATGTGCTTTTGTTACTCTTATTCTTTGTTCTATTTGTTCTTTACTACCAAACCCTTGAGCACATAACTCCCATCTGTCTTCAAGTTGTTCGATTTCACTTTGTAAATCTGCAACTCTTTCTTCATTTCCTGTAATATCTAAATGTTGTTCTATAGCTTTCTTTTTATTTTCTAAATATGCTACTCTAGTTTTTATTTCTTTATCTATACTTTCTGCTTTTCCTTGTACATAAGGGTCGTTAAACCTATCAATAATATCATCTATATCTGTCATTATAGCTTCTGTATTTCTACCTTGTTCTTCTAATCTTGCCCTTTTATGATTACCTCTATCGCTAGGTATAGTTGCTTCAATTTCGTCTATTTGTGCTTGTAATTTAATTATTTTTTCTTCATTTTCTGGTATCTCAATATGCTCCTGTAATTCTGCTATCTGTTCTTCTAATCCCTGTATTTTTCCTCTATTAGCTTCAATTCTTTCTTGTTCTTCCATTTGCAATCTATCTCTATGATGTTTTCCCATAAATTTTGGATTTGTTCCATCAGCTATTTCTTGTCCTGTTTGTTGGATTTTCTCAATATATTTTTCATATTTCTGAATTTCTTTCGTAAGGCTTTCTATTTGGTCTCTTTTCTGTAAATAATTTCTACTCATAGGTGTCATAGTTTCTAATTCTTTTTTAGTTTGGTCTATTCTTTTTTGAATATCTGTAATTCTACTTGTTGCTGTTTGTATTATTCCATCAATATTGTTATATCCCTGTTGTGCAACTACCCAAGAATCTTGTATTGTTTCTAATTCGGCTTCAACTTGTAAAATTCTTTCCGCATTTCCTGGAATTTCTTTATGTTCTTGTAGAAAAGCTAGTTTTTGTTCTAAGTATTCTGTTTTTTTAGCTACTTTTCCATTTAACTCATTAAATTCTCTCACATAATAATCTGATGAATTTCGTCCTTCAAGATTTACAGCTCTATACTGTGATATATCTTGCATAATTTCAGATGTATCAATTCCTTGTTCTGCTATTCTTTTTGCTTTATGATTAAATCCTTCATTTTGTAATCTGTTTTTTATTGTTTCCATATTTCTAGAATGACTAGCTGTCGTTCTAGCTCTAAAATCTACATATGTTTCCTCAATATCTTCAATTTTTTGTTGTAATTCATTTAATTTTTCTTCATTTTCTGGTATTTCTATATGTTGTTTCAATTTAGCTATTTGACCATCTAGGTCTTGAATTCTACTCTCAATTTTTGATTGTATAACTTCAGATAATTCTTTATTCTTGTCTGCAAGGCTTTGTGCATTTTGAAATCTTGAAATCATTTGATAATTTTCTAATATTTCTTCTACCTTGCTAGTGTCAATACTGTCTAAATCTATACTTTGTAATTCCGCAATATAACTATCTATAAATTGGGCTTGTAATTCATCCCTTTTCCCTTTAAAATCGCTATCTAATTCGTTTTCCCCTATTTCTGCTTCCCTTAAAATGCCTTCACACACATAGGAAGTTTCTATATCTCCAGTTTCTAATGATTCTATTAATAGTTTTTTTACTGCATCGGCAGATTTTGGGTCTAAAGTTCTGTGTTTTACAACTTCATCTTGAAAATTGTTATAATCATTTCCATTGATATAAGTTTCATATTCTCTATATTCTAATTTAAAACCAATTCTTTCTTCAATTTCTTTTTTACTCTTCATAAAATTCCTACCTTTGTTCTTCTTGTTCATTAGTTTTTTTAATATTTTTATCTTTCATTTTTTCGCTAATTGCTTTAATTATATCTGATTTCATTTTTACAAATTTTGCTTTAACCGCTTGGCTTACTCTGTCTATAGAACTATACCAATTATTAAATCTATTCATCCATAAATCCATAGCTGTATTACTCATTTTCTGCATTTTTTGTTCTTCTTTTTTTACTTCATCGCCAACTTTATCTCTTATGCTTTTCTCTTGTGGTCTTGTTTTTTCTTCTTTAATTATTTGAGTTGTTTTACTTGCTTCTGTTTGTATTGTCTCCGTACTTTCTACAACTGGCGCTGTTTCAGTTCGTCCTTCCCTTATAATTTCTCCATATTCATTAAATCTAGCACCATTAGTATTTTGCAATGTTTCTTCTCTTGTTTCTACCTCAGTATTTGTATCAATACTTTGTCCATCTATACTTTCATCAAGTGGAACTTCATCTTGCCTTTTCTTATCATCTTGCTCTTTTACAATGGCTTTTGCTTTCTCTAAAAGTTCTGAATAGTTAACTGTTTCATAGTCTATACCTTTATAGAGCTCATCTTCTATTCCTTCAACTCTTAATTGCAAATATAGCGTTTTAAATTCATCAAATTGGGGAATTACTTTTTTTATTTCTTCAAATTTTTTCGCTTTATCTAGATTTTGTTCATCTGCACTATATGAAATTCCCTCTGAAACAACTTTTTCTAATCTTTCTTGTAACCCCTCTCTATCAGATATATTCAATATTCCATATTCTCTTTGTAATCTTAAATTTTCTTTTTCTTCATCACTTAAATACATTTCTTCCACATTTTGTGAAATTTTATTAAAATGTATATCATCTTTTACCATTTCTGCAAATATTTTTAATATATCTTCTTTTGAAGATTTCCCTTGTTCTTTTAATTGCATATATTTTTCATAAAACTCTCTAGCATATTTATCTGTAAATGAAGATGAATACCTTTGATATGCTTCCTGTAATTCTCTATCTTCATCGCAACATCTATATAAAATATTTCTACAAAATTCAATTTGTGTACTTTCAGTCATTGGCTCTAATCCGTTATCTACTCTACATTGGCTAATGTCTAATTCTTTTAGTTCTATACCTCTTTCTTTAGCCATTCTTTTTGCTCTTTCATAATTTGGGCTTAACTCTCCTTCTCCATTGCTGATAAAGTACATTCCTACAACTTCATATTCATCTACGACAATTTCAGAATATATACTTGCCTCATCATAATTTAACATTTCCCCATTTGCTTCTATTGTTTGTTCAATACATATTTCTTCTATTTCTTGTGGTAGTTTTATAGGTGGCTTTATATTAAATAGTTGTTCATCATCTCCTCTATAATTGTTTGTATATGTATCTTTATAATCAGCACTAACTATATGTTTTGGCTTTAAAATTAATCCATATTTTGATTTACCACCAAATACACCCATTGTCCTGTTTGTAATCAATGATGTGGACATATATTTAGTTCTAAAATCCCCTTTTATTTCGCCTTTTGCTAAATTATGTATTAAATATTTAAAATCATTTTCTTTTCCGTCTTCTGTTTTAGTAAGATATTCATTCCAAATTCCAATAGCATACTCATTGTATCTTTCTACTTGTTCTTGTATAAAACTTACATCTGTTTTTTCATTGCTTAAAGAATTTTGTAAACTTTCTCTTATAGCGTCTAACTCGCTTTTTGTTTCTTGCCCTACTTGTATTTCTAGTCTATCAATGGAATTTATAGAACTTATTACGCTATCTGCTATTCTTCTTGAATCATTTATTGCATCATATCTTCTTTCAATATCTACAAAATCAAAGCATATTTGCATATTCTCATAGACATCTTTTAGTTCCATATTACTAAAAGCACCCTCATAATATCCATATTGTTCATAATCCTGAGGTTTTTGTATTCTATCAAACTTATCAAAAATTTGAGATATTTCTCCTTTAATTTCCCCATTAGGTTTTAGTATATCTCTAGTTGTTTGACATTTTCTCATAATATCTTCAAAAATGGTGTGTGCTAATTTTTCTGTAAGTTGACTTGTACTTTCTAAAGTATTTATATCTTTTTCGTATCCATACATACTTGTCATACTTTTTATATATTTAATTAATCTTTTCTTATTTTCTTCATCTATTGATATTTGTTCCATATATTAAATATCCTTTATTTTTTCAAAAAACTTATTGTTTAATCTAATATTATCCAATAATATTTTATCAATAAAGTAATTTTTTTACAATGTTTTTCTAGAATTTATTTACTAAATTTTTTCTTTATTCTATCTGCAATTATTCCTACAGTTAAAAGAATACCCCAAAAGCCTATCATTATTAAAATTTGAATATTTTTTTCATTTTCTGGTAGTCCCATTAAGTAGAAAAAATAATTACTCCACATATATATCACCCCTTATCTTTCATAACCGTTTTTCAGTTATATTTTATATACCATATTTTAAGTATAATTTCAATAGGTTTAAAGATACTATGAAAAGAGGTTATATTTATGGAAAAGTTTGTAATGAAAAAATCTACAGAAGCAAATATTTATAAAAGTATAAGATTTCCTGTTGAAATAAATTCTCAGATAATTGATATTGTAGAAAAAGCCAACAAAGGACTAGATAAAAAAGAATATTCTTTTAATGGCTTTGTAGTTTCTGCTTGTGAATTTGCACTAAAACATATGAAATAATAAGGAACAACAATTTTGTTCCTTATATTTCCATCTCTAAATCCTTTTCTCTTTCTTCGTGTTTTATTTGTTTTTCAGCATCTAACAAAATATTATTTTCTCGTTCAAAATCCCTAATCAAATTATTTTCAGCACCCATATCAAACTTTTTGCAAATCCAAGTTATAAATATATCAATTGTTTCCTTAAATCTGTCTACTACTTTGTGTAGAAAATTATTTTCTTTCTCTAGTTTATTGATTTTATTAGTATATTTCCATTCCATATCAAATTCTTTTTTATTATATTCTGCTTTAATATTATCTACTTCATTATGCAATTTTTCATTATCAGCTATTATTTTCTCTCTTTCTTTTTGATATTTTTCCGCTTCTTCAATAATTCGTGCTTGCCTAGTTAATTGCTTATGCAAATCCATATTGTCTTGGTATAAATTTCGAATTACATTATCTTTAGGTTTTATAATTTCTTCTAAAATCTTTTTATCTCTTTTCTTTGATAATCTGTTTATATTTATATCTGTTATATCTGGAATATCTGGTAATTTCAATTTCATATTATTCAAAATTTCTTTAGTCTGTTTAAAATTTGTTATTTTCTTATATTCTTCAACAGAATAATGTTCTCTACCTGTTTCCTCCCTTGGTATTCCTCGTTGTAATTCAAATCCGTTTTGCACCATATAGTTATAGAACGCATCTTGTAATTGTCTATAACTATCTTTTGCTTTCCAAAATTCACTACAAGCCAATTTATCAATAGCATTTCCTTTTTTATCTGTTGTATGAACTACTGGTAAAAATACTAAATGCATATGAGGCGTTTGTTCGTCCATATGCACTTTTGCAGACATTATATATTGTTCTCCTAATTCTTTATATTCAGATACAAATTTATATGCAATTTCAAAAAATCTTTTTGTTTCTTCTTCTCCTATTCTTTCAAAATAATCATGATCTGATGTTATTATATATTCACAAGCTATATTACTTACTGTTTTAATTTGTCCTTTTAAATTATATTTTTCTCTTATTTTATCAAATTCCTTTTCATAACTATATTGTGGAGATTTTAACGAATAGTTTAAATATGATTTTTCTTTATCTATATTTTCATTCGAATAATTTTTATTTCTTCTTTCATTATGTCTAAATATTCCTTTTAAATTTTCTCTTTTGTATTTTGTGTTTCTAATAATTGCATAACTCATTTTTCTATCAACCTCCTCTAAATAAATTCTTCTTTGGCGGTCTTACTAATAAGACATATTCTTCCTAAAATTTTGCTTTTCTCTTTTGTCTTGTAACACAACTACAACACTTTTTTATGCTACCCAAAAAAAGTGTTAGTTGTGGCAGGGAAAAAATTTTCCCCACACCCCATTTTGCAAATGTCGTTATTATAAAAAAGCATCTGCATTTGCATATAATTTAGTAAAGTCAAAGCCAGTATAATCTCGCTGTTCAAAGTTAGCTTTATTATTCTTTTTAATGTGTAATTCCTTATTATAATTATTTTTATTTTTTATATTATTTATTATATCTGTAGTTCTTTTATCTTTATCAGAAAATTGTTTTGTATAAAACTCTAACTTGTCTATATCTTCTAAGTATTCTTTTATATAATCACTATATCCATAACCAATTTTATCATTTGCGTTCATTCCTCTTCCTAATCCATCACCTAGTGAAACGTAATATATTTTAGTATCTTTATTAGTTAAATATATAACTACTACTAATATCATTATTAACAAAACTAATACTCTTTTAATTGTTTTCATAAACACCTCCATAAAAAAAGAGATTATTATCTCTATATTATATTTCCTCTTTTTCTATTTTAGCACCTATATTTTTTAATTTTTCGATAATATTTTCATATCCTCTTAATACATGTTCTATATCGGATATTGTAGTTACTCCATCTGCTATTAATCCTGCAATTAACATACAAGCACCTGCTCTTAAATCTGTTGCTTTTACATCTTTACCTTGTAGTTTGGTTTTTCCTTTTATATATATTTTTCTTCCATCAATATTTATATCTGAACCCATCATATTAAGGTACTCTACATTTTTAAATCTATTTTCATATATTGTTTCTTCAATAGATGACATTCCGTCACATTGTGTTAAGAGTGCAGTTATTGGTTGTTGTAAATCTGTAGGAAAACCAGGATATCCTTCTGTTTTTATATTTGTTGGTTTTAAACTTGTCGTTTGATTTACAATCAAATAATCTTTACCTTTCTCGTAATTAACACCTATTTCTTTTAATTTTTGTAAAAGTGAATCTATATGTTCTGGTATTATATTTTCTATTTTTAAATTCTCACCTAATAAAGACGCGATTATTATATAAGTACCTGCTTCTATTCTATCCGGTATAACATCAATTGTGGTTCCATGTAAATATTCAACACCAGTTATAGTTATTGTTTTGGTGCCTTTGCCTTGTATTTTTGCACCCATTTGATTTAAAAAATCTATAACATTGCCAATTTCTGGTTCTCTTGCAGCATTTGTTATTTCTGTTATTCCATCCACTTTAACTGATGAATATATTGCATTTATTGTTGCTCCTACACTTGGCATATCAAGATGTATATGTGCAGATTTCAATTTTTCTGCATATATATCATATTTATTTTCTTTTTCAACAATTGTTGCTCCTAATGCTTTAAATGCCTTCAATGTTTGATCTATTGGCCTTTTTCCTATATTACATCCTCCTGGAAAATACATTTCTACTTTATTATATTTTCCTAATATTGAAGACATGAAATAATAAGACGCTCTTAGTTTTTGAGACACTTCCATAGGTATTTCTTTATTTTGTATTTTACTTGCATCTATTGTTAAAGTGTTATTATTTCTGTTTATTTTTGCACCTAGAAATTCTAATATTTCTATTAAGGCATCAATATCAGAAATATTTGGAACATTATTTATTATAACTGGTTCATCAGAAAGAATAGCTGCTGGTATTAGTGCAACAGCGCTATTTTTTGCACCACTTATTTTTACTGTTCCTTTTAATTTGTTTCCTCCTCTAATTATTATTTTTTCCATACATCCTCCTGCTATAATCTATTTGAATTACCAAGTAATTGCAACTTGTCCTTTATATATTTTTTTATGTTAAATTCCCCAGATGAGATTATTTTCCTTGGATCATATGCATTTTTATTTTTTTCTAAATATTGTCTTACTGCCTTTGACCATACAATTTGTAAATCTGTATTTATATTTATTTTACATATTCCACATTCTATTGATTTTTTTATATATTCGAGTTTCTTGTAATTGATATCTATATACATACCAAGAAGGCCGTATCCACAAGGGAATATGCAAAAGTCTTGTATCAAAATAACGCTCTAATTCAGGTGTTATGCACATAAAAAAAGGACCGTTCATAGGAAATTGCGAGTTAGTTCTTACGGAATTATG
>SAMEA3663267__coassemble_245_pt1 | contig 17858 bp, 16 predicted proteins | sample SAMEA3663267__metabat2_low_PE_011 | metagenome-assembled genome bin SAMEA3663267 (sample SAMEA3663267) | pig gut metagenome | biome: pig gut; feature: pig-associated habitat; material: faeces | place: China | collected 2013 | reverse complement strand
TTTGTATAATTTTTTTGATCTTTCGTCATATAGATATTCCTCTCTTTTTAATAACTCTTGCTTACTAAATTGTTTATATTTCATTTTTCTTGCCTTCTGCTCTTCAGCAATTTCACCTATATCAACTGGTGAATATTCTTCATCTAAATATGTAACAAAATATTGTACTTCATTTGTATTTGTCCACTTAATATTATAATCATTTACAAATCTATTTAAATTCATTCTTGTAAAGAATATGTCTCGTAGTTCCTCCTCAGTTATTATTTCATTCATGTATTTACACAACTGTTTTCTTAAAAAATCAAAGTCTACTATTCCATATTCATATAACATTCCTACAGTTAAATTTTCTATATTTCCATATCTCTCTGCTATTTTTTTATTTTCATCTGAAAATAATCTTGTTAATTTTTCTATAACACCTGGATTAAGTGAATAATTATATTCTAAATGCTTTGCTCTCATAACTATAATCATTGCTTCTTCTAAAAATCTTATGTCTGGGTGTTCTCTTTTATAGAAAAATGATTTTATATCATCACTTGTTTTTATATAGTCGATTAATCTTTCTAAATCTTTATAGGTTCTATATGGTAACATTTTTATTATTTCTTCATCATCTGCGTTTTCATATATGTCTGGCATTAATTTCAATATATTTTCTTTCGTTGTACTTTCTTTTATTCCTTGATTAAATACACTATTTACTACAAATAACATTGAATCTTTTGATACATTTATTTTTCCATTATATTCTCCCATATTTACTCCTTTATTTTCTTCCAACTTCTATCATCTGTGGCATGTAATCAACAACATCACAAGAAACACATATATGGTTATCTTTATTAAATCTTTCATCTAATGGCTTATCATGTATATGTCCAAAAACATTAATTTTCCCTTCTTCTTTAACAACAGAATTCCACTTTTGTATAATATATTCGTTCATTTCGTTTGTATCTTTAAATGGTCTGTTGCAATATTCAATTATATTCCTATGATTAAAATGTGTATCCGCTATGAAATATATCATCTACTTCTCCTCATTTACTATGGTTTTAAAGCTGTAATTGGTACAATATAAATACCTGTTTCTGGGTCTCTTACTACTGCCGAACATTTTCCAACTATAATGCACATAAATGCAGGTTTTTTTATCATATTATCATAAAAATTTAATAGACTTTTCTTTGCTTCTTCCACTTGATTATACCCTAGTTTTATTTCTACTGCTGCATATTCTCCATCTGAAAACTCTAAAATCGAGTCCACTTCCAATCCAGTAACATTATCTCTAAAATGATATAAATGTCCATCTAAATAGTCCATATATATTCTTAAATCTCTTTCTACTAATGCTTCAAACATAAATCCAAATGTATTTAAATCTTTTAAAAGTTTTTCTGGTGTTAATCCTAAGCAAGCACATGATAATGACGGATCTGTAAGATGTCTTTTAGGAGATTTTCCAACTCTGTTAGGAGAACGATAATTTTCTCCATATGCCTCTTGATTTTCAATTAAATGCAATCTATCTAATACATCTAAATAGTCAATTACCGTATCTCTACTAGATAAAAGTTCTGTACCATTTTCATATTCTTCTATATCTTTTATTATTGTTTTATTTCCTACAATTGATGCTTCATTTCTTGATAGTGATTTTAACAACATTCTCATTTTATCTTTATCTCTTCTTTTTTCTGTTCCTTCATTCATGTCTATATTCAAAATTGAATCTATATATGATTTTGGAATGAGACCAATCTTGTTTTCACTAACATTTATATTAGCTGGCCACCCTCCTCTTATTAAGAGTTTAGCTAATTGCAATATCTCTACACTGCCAGTATTAATTGTTTCCTGTGTATTATTAAGCATTTTTGTCAAAGAAGCTTCTCCTGATGAATCTCCTGATTCATATAAACTCATAGTATACATATTAAGTCTTCCAATTCTACCTGCTCCTGAATGATGTACTTTTTCTTTCATTATTTTATCTGGTAATGTTGTAGAACCTGTTATAATAAAATTTCCCTTTTCTGTGGTTTTATCACATTCACGCCTAACTGCATCCCATATCGTTGGAACTAAATGCCATTCATCAATTAATTGTGGTTTCTTTTCTATATCCTTATTAAAAATTGATTTTACATCTAATTTTGCCATTTCTCTTACATCATCATCATCCATATAAACTTCACTCTTAGAAAGTCTTAACGATGTCCATGTTTTACCACACCATTTTGGTCCTTCTATACTCACAGCACCAAACACAGATAAATAATCCTCTAACTTTTTTTCAATTAATCTTTTTCTATATTCTTTTTCATTAATTGCCATTCCAATCCCCTCTTCATTAAATATAGCATTTTTTCAACAAATAGTCAATATGTAATCGACACTTTTTAAGTTTTCTGTTCGACACTTTTTAAGAATTTTAGTCGACACTTTTTAAGGATTTTATTGTGCAGATTTTTAGTAATCTGCTGTGCACTTTTTTATTATATGTATTTTCAATATACATTTTTTAAGTATTTTAATATACAAATTTTAAGAGTATCAATATTTATAAAAAAACTGGTGCTAACAACAATACTCATGTGTGTATTGTCCCCCATTTTCTCTTACTCCTGGCAAATACGATTTTATATAACCTGGCTCTAATTTTGTTTTGTAAAATGGTGGATCTAATAGCTTTATTATTCCATTTTCTTTATCGATTAAGTGATTTTCTAAGCTTTCCATTGATATATATTTTTTGTCATTATCTGCTGCATCAGATATCACACCCCAAGTTTGAGATATGCTGTCTATTCTACATTCTTCATTTTCAATACTTCCTAATGGTTCTCCGATTGTCTGTATATGCCCTTTTGAACCATCTTCCATCCCAACCTGATGTATTTAAAGCCTTTTTTAAATGGCTTTTTAACTCTTCATATTTTTCTACTTTTGCTTGTTCTTGTTTATGATTACATATTTCAATAAATTTTGTAAGAACATCATACAAGAAAAATCCGTAGCCATATACTTTCTCCTCTTTTTTTATTTCCTACTGTGTTTAAGCCATCATTCCAATCTCCTGACCCTATTTTAGGAAGTCCATGTTCTCCAAAATCTAATGATTTTTCAATTGCTTTAATACAATGCTCATATAATGTGCCATATATATCTCCTTCTTCGTATAAATCATACCTTTCGTCAATTCCATCTTCTAATACATCTCCTTTTAAATATGGAATTTCTTCATCTAAAATTTGATAATCTCCCGTATAATCTATATATTCCCAAACTACATAGCACATCCATAATAGGTCATCAGAAAACCTTGTTCTTATACCTTTTTTTGTTTCCTCGTGCCACCAATGAAGGACATCTCCTTCTATAAATTGATGTCTTGCATGTTTTATAATTTGTGTTTTCATCATATTACAATCTACATATTTTATTCCTAAAGTATCTTGCAATTGGTCTCTAAAACCTATTGCTCCTCCTGATTGATAAAAACCTGTTCTGCTCCATAGTCTCGAGACTATTGTTTGATAATTTGCCCAACCATTTAGCATTAAATTCATTGATTCTAAAGGTGTTTTTACATCTATTGTTGTAAGCATTTCATACCAATAGTTTTTGACTTTTTTAAGTTCTTCCTTGCAATTTGATATTTTTGAATATTTATATGCCATATTTTTTACATCTAATATACTATTTTCAGATCCAAAATTTAAAATAATTTCCTTTGTTTCAAATGGCTTTAATTCTAACGAAATTTCTATTGCAGCACATGAAGTTTCTCCTAATCCACTTTTATTGTCCATATTATCAAAAACTATATTCCCATTTTGCATTACTAAACGCTTTTTACCAGTAAATGATTCTAATTCTTTACTACTACTTATATATGCAATATTTTCTTTAAAGTCATTTTTATATAAATTTTTTATAATAACTACATTGCCATCTTTTTTTACATCTATATATTGATTTGTCTGAATTTCATCTTCACCTAAAACAGGCTTGATATAATAGATAATCTTTATTTTCTTCGTTTCTACTGCCACGTTTTGCAGAGTAACAATATTTACTTTTATTTTATCTTCTAATGGTACAAAGGTTTCCACAGTTTGGTTTATTCCATCTTTTACAGTTTTAAATATAGTATATCCAAATCCATAAGTTGCTATAAATTCTTGGGGTTCCTCATTTAAGTTTTGAGATAAGCTCCATTTTAAGCCTGTTTTTGCATTTTTAAAATAAATTATTTCAGATGGCATATCTTGTATTGGATTATTACACCAACTAGATAATCTATTTAATCTACTATTGTTGCACCAAGTAAACCCACCTAAATTTTGAGTTATAAGTGTCCCAAAATTAGGATTTGCAAGTATATCACTCCATACTGTAGGTAAACTTAAGTTGTTATTAAACTTCATTTTATATTCAAAACCATCTTCTGAAAAGCCTCCATATTCATTATAGTATTTTAAATTTAAAAGATCTTCATTTAAAGGTTCTCCTTCTAATACAATATTTGGTTTTTCCTCTTCTATTTCTCTTGTTTTCGCTAAATATTCTTCTTCTAAATCTCTAAGTCCTGCTTCAATACTTCCTCTAGAGCTATCTATAATTAGATTTGCTCTAAAGTTTAAAACATCTATATCTTCTTGTTTTAACTCTTTTTGATTTATAATAAATATTCCACCAAATTGGTTTTTTAAATATCCTATTTGCCTGTTTTGTATTGCATTTTCTATTTCAAATTTAATATAGTAGTCATATGAATTGGTTTCTTCATTTAATATAACTAAATCAATTTTGATATTTTTTGTTCTAAAAAATTCATAAGCTTTTAAGATTTCAGAAATTATATATACATCATTTGCATCTTTTATTTTTGCAAGTAGTATTGGTAAATCTCCTGATATTCCAAATTTCCAAAGCTCTGACTGTGAATATATTCTTTTTGGTAAAGCTTTTAATTTTTCGTTGTTTGTTGGATTTTGGAATAATAAATATCCTAGCATTTTTTGATAAGTTTCTATGTTTTTCCCTTTTACTCCTAAATATATATTTTCTGCCTCTACCTTCGCTTTCGCTAGTTCAAAGGTTTTCGTTATAACATTAGTATTTTGATATTTATTTAAATTGTCTATTACCTTGTCCTTTTGCTCATCTACTGCAAGTATTAAGTCTAAAGAAACTGTTTCTCCAGGTGATAGTTTAATTGTCCTTTTCATTGCAATAACTGGGTCTGTCACCATTCCACTATTTTTTGAATATGGTTTAGAATATTTTATCATATCTGGAATTTTGTTATTTTGTTTCCCTATAAATCTTTCTTTTTCTATTTCATATTCTAAATCTCCTATTGTTTCGCTTTCTGTAAAAAAGCTTGCTCCTAAGTAATACTCTTTTTGTGATGAACCTCTTTTATTTCTTTTTACAAGAATTGCACCAATATCTAATTTTTCAAAATTCAGAAATAAATTATTAAATGCAGGATGTGCATAGTCTTGCTCTGCCCTTGATAGCACAGGTTCAAAATAGCTGGTTACTTCTAATGTTTCAAAATTTAACCCAATATTTTTTAATTTTAATCTTCTTATTTCAACTGCTTCATCCGGTGCAACTGTTATTTCTTCATCAGTTTCTATGTTTCCTACTGTCTTTACATATTTAGTTTTACTAGGTTCAAAAGTTATTCTGTTGTTTTCATTTTTTTCTGGAACGGTGCTCCATATATTGTTAAAGCTTAAGTTTTTTATATAGAAAAATATCCCTTGTTTTCCTTCTGAAGTCTCTTTAAATCTGTTTATTAAGATATTTCCGAACTTACTATAACTTTCTCCTTCTAATGTTGATACAACAGTATATTTCCCATTTGATATAACATTTACAGTCTTTAAGCGTGTTTCTATTTTTGTATAAGTCTTTTTTGAATAACTCTCATAGTCTTTTATCTTTATTTTTTCTACTTTTTCTTTTTTCTCTTTTGTTATAATTGCCTTTTCTGGCATTCTTTCTTGTAATAATATATCTACTGCCTCTATTTCTGGATTAAAAGAAAATCGTTTTACTAAAATATCATCATTTATTAAATTATTTATTGAGAGTAGTATTAAACCTTGATGATGTGCCATATATGTTTTTACAGGCTCACATATTTTTCCATAATCTAACCTTTCTGCTGTATAATCAATCGATTCATAAAATCCATATTGACTATACATGTCTTGTTTTTCTAATTCTCGTAAATTTGAAATTGCTTCTGCAGGCTCATATTGCAAACTAAGTGCTACAGAATATGGCGATACCACCATATCTTCTTCTAAACCTCTTTTTAATCCTAACCAAGGCACCCCAAAAGCTTTATATTGATAATTATAATTTAAATCTTTCAAGTTAAATGCTGCTTCTGATATCCCCCAAGGGATACCGTAATTTTTTAGCATATTCTTTTTGGCTCATAATCATAAATCTGCAAGATTCATCAAGCAAGCTTCCTTCATATCTTTTTATATTTACATTTGGCATTAAGTACTCAAATGCAGTTCCCGACCATGATATTAACCCTTTGTATTTATTTAAACTAGTTAGAGTTCTACTTAATCCATTCCAATGTTTTACATCCACATCTTTTTTTGCAATAGCAATTAAACTTGCCTGTCTTGCTTCTGAAGCTAATAAATCATAATACGAATCTGTTTGCTTATTTTCATCAATATTAAAGCCGATTGAAAATAATCTTTTTTTGTCATCATATAGGACTGTAAAATTTGTATCTACTATAAGCTTTGTGACCAATTCGATTAGAAATTCTTCAGCATTGTTTTTTATTAAAAATGTTTTTAAAGTGTATAAATATCCTACAAAATTTCCACTATCTACTGTTGATATATATTTAGGATTAAGTGGCTCTAAATTTAAAGTATTATACCAGTTATATAAGTGTCCATTCCATTTTGGAAGTTTTTCAATTGTTTTTAGCATTTTTGTAATTAAATTCATTGTCTCCGATAGCTCTGAATATCCTAAATCATAAGCAGATATTACAGCCAATAAGCTAAGGCCAATATTTGTTGGAGAAGTCCTATTTGCTACTCTTTCTTTTCTATCTTCTTGAATATTGTCTGGCATTAGAAAGTTATTTTTTTCATTTAAATTATCTTTAAAGAATTGCCATGTTCTTTTTCCTACCTCTAAAATATATTCTTTATCCTTGTTATCTATCATCTCTAGTGCTTTTTTTTCTTTAATTTCTCTGCTTATATACCATACACAATATGGAGCAATTGTAAACAAAATACCAAAAAGCAAAAACATATAATTTTTTATAAGAATTCCAAATAATATTAATAATGCACCAACTATAGGATTTATTATCATGTTTTTATAATATGATAATAAATCTTTCTTACTCTGTTTTTCTGCTTCTTCAGCAGTCATCCATTCTAATAGATTTTGTTTTGAAACTTTTAATCTATAAATTGTTTTTATAATCGATGATGATAATATATATGTCTTATATGGAAGAACAGCTATTTCTAATATCCCTCTTATTATACTTGCCTTAATGACATTTATAACTTTAGTCATATTTTTATGTGCTGAAATGAAATTAGGATCTGGCGTTTTTTTAAATATTATATAATTTAATAAATCTAAAATAGTTGGCATAAGCACAGCTGTAAGTGCTACAAAAAATAAACTATACATATTTTTATTTAATATTATTTTTACAAGTAATACTAAAATTAATGCTATCGTTGCAAGAACTTCAGTTAAACTTCTTCTTAAATTATCTAATATTTTAAATTTTGAAAGTTTGTTTAATGGATTCCTTTTTTTAGTTTCATTTTTTATTGTTATAGTTTTACTTAACCAAGGTAATAACTGCCAATCTCCTCTAATCCATCTTGCTAATCTTGTAATATAACTATTATATTTTGCAGGGTATCCATCTATTAATAATATATCTGTTGCAAGTCCACATCTTAGGTAATTTCCCTCTAACAAATCATGGCTAAGCACTGTGTTTTTAGGGATTTCGTCATTTAACACTTTATAAAAAACTTCTAAATCGTATATACCTTTACCAGTGAATATCCCTTCATCAAAATTGTCTTGGTATACATCTGATATAGCATTTGTATATACATCTGTTCCACCTTGTCCTGCATATATTTTTGTAAACAAACTCTTTCTACTTGCTTCTAAATCTATTCCTACTCGTGGCTGTATTATTCCATGTCCCTCTACTACTAGATTTCTTCTTTCGTTTATTACAGGTCTATTTAAAATATGTGTCATTGCACCAATTAGTTTAAAAGCAGAGTTTACTATTAAATTTGTATCAGAATCAAGTGTTATTATATATTTTATATTTAGCTTTTCTTTGATAGTATTTACTTTAAATTTATCTATTCCTTTTAATAGAAATTCATTAAATTCTGAGAGCAATCCCCTTTTTCTTTCCCAACCTAAATAGCAGCCCTCTCCTGCATTCCAGGTTCTATTTCTATATGCAAAATAGAATTTGTCTTTTATTCCATTTGCATATTTTTTGTTTAAGCGTAAACATTCTTTTATACCTTCTTCTATAACTTCTTCATCAAAGTCTTCTATTTTATTTTTAGAAGAAGTGCAATCTCCAAGTAAGGTAAAATATATGTTTTCACTTTTATTTGCTAAATAATATACCTCCATTTTCTTCATTAAGTCTTGTACTTTTTCTCTGCTATTTATTATTGTTGGTATTACCACCATAGTAGATAAATTCTCTGGTACATTAGAATTTAGCTCCATTTTCGGAATCAACTTTGGTTTTACACTTTTTACTAATATATAATTTAAAATTTGCACATATATTTCTGATATTGGTATATAACTTAAAAGAACTGTAAGTATTGCAATTACTAGGCTTTTAAATTGATAATAAATACTTACTCCTAAAAATAGGCTAAAAATAAAACTAACTACAAAAACAGAATTAATATATAAATTTGCCTTTTCTTCATTAGTTTTCAAATGTTTTGTTTTTATATTTAGTTCTTTTAATAGTTGTAAGTACCCATCTCCTATTAAATAATATCCAATATGTGCTTTTTTGTCTTGCTTATCTTCGCATAATTTCAAAGCTTTTTTAGCTACATAATTTTCCGAAATTTTTGTTTTGTTTGCTAGTTCTTTTACTTTATTTCTGTAATATTCCTTTGTTTGGTAATCCATATTAGAGTATATTCCTGCTGGGTCACTTTTTAAAATTTCTTCTACACCATTTATCTCTTCAAATAGCTTTAAAAAATTTATTCTTGAAATTTCTCTTATACTTGTTATAGAATTACCCATTAGGACTTTCCCGTAAAGCTATGTCGTAATGTTCTTTTTTTATTACCTCTGACACTGTCATTCCCATTTTATTTACTTGTTCTTCTAATATGTTTAAATATGGAATCCCTTGCTTTCCATATTTTTTTAACTTGAACGACATATATTCAATAAATGGAAACTTCATAGAAATATTATTTATCTGACTTTTATAGTTATCTTGCTTATTTTTAAATCTTTGTTTGTCTAAAGTTTTCTTTTCTACTAACCTTTCTACTATGCTTTCTACTCTGTATTTTTGCATTTGTGAAGAATATATTTTTTCACATATCCCTCTTATATATTCTATTATTGCAATTTGTAAAAAAGTGGATAAATTCCAAATTTCCTCCATGCTTAAATTTCTTCTTCTTTGATATGCTGTTAATGCTAAATTTAAAGTATCTTCTGTTATTTTGCAATCTGTATATGCTACAATTTCTGCTGCAATTACATAAATTCTCGCAAAGCCTTTGTAGTTTCCTTCTGCTATACCTGGTAAAGCTTTATATCTTTTTATTCCAATCTCTTTAGAAACTTTTTTAACTGTTTCATCAACAATATAGAAATTGTCTAAAAGCCACTCTCCTGCAGGATATATATCAATTTCTTGCTTTATCGCTTCTGTTAACAAATTATATGTTTTTTCTATAAATTTAAAGTTTTCTAATACTCTATATATTGGATAAGTATTCATATTTGATTTAGGATTTATATTATCATTTATCGCATTTTTTTCCATATAATTTTGAAGTTGTTCATTATCCAAAACAACTCCTTTTATATTCAATATTTTATTTGCTTGTTTTTTCAAATAAAAAACCTCCTAGTACTTGAAAAAAGTCATTTTTAGTATTTTTTCCAAGTATAGGAGTTTTTATACAAATTTTAGTAATATACTTCTACTAAGTATAAGCCTTGTGCTGGTGCAGTTTTACCTGCTTTTGTACGCTCTTTTGAGTCTATTATATCTTTAATACTCTCCGGCTTAATTTTTCCTAGTCCAACATCCATAAGAGTTCCAACCATTATTCTTACCATATTATATAAGAAACCATTTCCGGTAAATTCTAATATTATTCTTTCATTTTCTTCTTTTATTTCTACCTTGTATATTTCTCTTACTGAATTTTTATTGCTTGTACCACTTGATCTAAAAGCTTTAAAGTCGTGCTCCCCTTCAAAATATTTTGCTGCATGCTTCATCTTTTCTACATCTAGCTTTATTGGGAAATTATATTCTAAATCTCTATATATTGCAGAACCTACTAAGGAATTATTGATTATGTATCTATATTTTTTTCCTTTTGCATTATATCTTGCATGAAAATTTAAATCTACTTCTTCTGCCTTCTTTATAATAATACTCTTTTTTAATTTTGAATTTAAAGCAAGTGGAATTTTGTTTATATCAATATTACTTTCAGTTTTAAAATTTGCAACCTGTGAAATTGCATGAACCCCAGCATCTGTCCTGCCGGAAGCATTAAGTTCTACTTCTTCACCAGTTACTTCTTTTATTGCTCTTTCAATTTCTCCTTGTATATTTAATTTATTAGGTTGTTTTTGCCAGCCATTAAAGCCTTTTCCATCATATTCTATTATTAATTTGATATTTCTCATATATTTTAATCTGCCTTATTTTAATTCTATTTTTGGATTGTCTTCCATTCTATAATTTTCATTTGGATATAACCTTTTTTCTGCTGGGATAAAACCTCTTACTTGTAATGTCGGTAAAATCCAAGTATATGGACCTATCATAGTTCCTGGAAGTGTTGCTGCATTTGCACCTATACGAGAGCTGTCACCAACAATTGCTCCAAAGAAATCTCTACCACTATCTATTTTTTCACCATTTATCTTAATAACTATATTTTTTTGGTCAAATCTTCTATTTGCAAGTATTATTCCGCTTCCAATTCTAGTTGATTTTCCTAAAATAGTATCTCCTGCAAAAGCAAGACTTGCTACTTTAGATTTGTTTTGCATTATTGTATTTTTTATTTCAGAACCATGTCCTACGACACAGTTGTCTCCAATAATTGAGCCTGGTCTAATTAATGCTCCTGATTGAATTTCTACATTTTTTCCTATCATTACAGGTCCTTCTATTGTAACATTTGGATGAATAACTGTTCCTTCATCTATAAAATAATTTCCTTTTATTGAACAAAATTCTCCTACTTCTGCTTTATTTACATGTAAATCTTTTTCTACAACTTCTCTTTGTAAAAATAGTTTGATATTTGTAAGTGCTTCCCAAGGATATATGCAGCCTTCAAAAACCTCTTTAAATCTGAACCCTTCCATTTCTTTAAAATAATATTCTAATTTTAATTCTTCCATTTTTTCCTCCTTATTTTAACTATTTTCTTTAATTATTTCATCTAATTGTTTTGCGAATTCTTCAAGCATTACTATTTTTATATTAATTGCTTTACCTTTTATATATTCATTAATTATTTGTTTTAGACTAATTAAATTAGGTATTTCTAATTTTACTACTTCTTTATTTTTCTTTGCTCTTTCAGTTAATTTCTCTTTGATTTGAACTATGTCTTCATTGCTTGCACATGATATCCTTTGGAACATTTGGTGCATATCATAATATTTGAATACTGGTTTATTCATAGCCTCTCTATCAAATTTTTCATAGAAATTATCCATTTTCATTGGAATGCATTTAAATAAATCTTCTGCTTGTTCCTTATACATCTTATCTCTTAGCATTTCATTTATACTATGAAAATGATTTACTATTTCTAAGATATTACTATTTTGTTTCTCCTCCAAAATTTCATCTAATTCTTCTTTAGCATTTGGGTAATAATTTCCTTTCAGTGATGCAATATTCATACCTTCGAAGAAAATATTTTTAATAGTTTTTATATCATATTCAATCAATTTTTTCTCTACAAAATAGCTAAAATATATGAAAAGTTTTACCATGTCAATTAGCTCTATTTCGCCTTTTTTAACACTTGCAAGCACATCTTCTACAACTCCTGGGAATTGATCATCTGAAATTTTCCAATATTCTTCAGTAATAAGTCTTTTATATCCTGGTAATTTCTCTGTATCTATTGTATTTATTATAACCTCCATATTTTTCTTAAAGGTTTTCATATCAAAAATTCTTGTTCTAACATACATTTCAATAAATTTAAAGAAACGATATTCTACTTTAAAATTATAATAATAATTATTATCAAATTCTCTTATATAAAACTGCCTGTTATCCATAAGAATTCTTGAAGATACCAGTATTGATTTATACTCTTCGTTGTCTTTAATATTTACAAACTTGTCTTTGGTAATTTTACCTGCTTTTATTTCAAAAGATATTGCAATTGTAAATATAAGCATTGTTTGTAATACTCTATAATTTGTGTTTGGATAGTTTTTATTTACCATTTCAAATATTTTACTAAAGTCATTTAATGCATGTTTTAATATTCTTAAGTTTCTAGTTCCACTACGATTAAATGTTGTAATAATATAGTTAGTATTTTCTTTTAAGAATTTTATTAAATCTGGATTGTTCTCATACCTCATAAGTATTCCATTAATGATATAATTAAATTCTGGCTGATATTCAAAGGTTTCGCCAATTAATTTTTCCTTTATTCTCTCATATTCATTTGCTTTATCAAAAACATATTCTATTTTGTCTCTAATCTTTTCTACCATTGGCTTATCTGTTTTTAGTAAATTATCTTCTTTATCTAAAAGATATGTTGCAATAAAAGTTTTCATCTCTAAATTGCTGTTTTTTAGTTTTGTAGATAACTCTTTTTCATTACAGATTATGATAGTTTTTATATGGTCATGCTCGACAAAATTGTTAATATATCCTAATATATCAATAACATCAACATTAGCTCTCTCTAAGTCATCAAAGCATAACACTTTATCATCTGTAGAAAAAAATTTTGCATAATCTATTTTGTCTCCATTTTGTGTTACTCCAAATAAATTAGCCATATCTAATCCAGTTTTCGCATACTCTGGTATTGATAATTGACCTGTTGCATTCATATATTTTTTTAGGTTTTTATCCATAAGCTGTGTTGTTTCTATAAATATTTTTTTACTAATCTCTTCTAGGTTTGATATACCATACAAAGACATATATATTGTAGTATATTGCTTGCCATTAAGTCTTAAAGAATCTATTTGTTTTCGTATCTTGTTATTCCAAAAATAGGTTTTTCCACTTCCCCATTCTCCGTTTATCATAATAGCATAGTCTGTATAATCTGATCTTATATAATCTAATATGCTTTCAACTAATTCTTCCAACTTAACTATTTCCTCCTTTTTAATCTTTTGCAATCGCAAGTACTATAATATTTTTAGCACCTGCTTTTTTAATGACTTTCGCTACTTCTAAAGCAGTATTTCCTGTTGTAAATATATCATCAAATATGATTACATTTTTCCCTTCAAAAATCTTACCGTCTGTAGCTTTATATACACCTTTTACATTTTCTTTACGTTCCGCCAAATTTAATGTACTTTGCATTGTAGTATCTTTTATTTTTATTAAGGCTCCTATTGGCATTTTAAGATTCAAAATATTGGCAATTTCTCTTGCTATAAGTTCTGTTTGGTTATACCCTCTTAAATCCATTTTTCGTTTATGCATAGGAACTGGCATTATTATATCATAAGTTTTTAAAAATCTACATATTTTTTTATCATTTAGTATTATTTTTGCAAATGTTTTATATAAATATGCCTTTTCATCAAATTTATATTTAATAATTGCGTCTCTTACTATCCCTTCATATTTTAGCATAAAAATGACATAGTCAATATAATTATTGCTTTTAGCAGAATAATTTATTATATTTGATATTTTATATTCTTTTAATTTAATTTCACATCGTTTACATAGGGAATCCTCGTTTAGCTTGCCACAGAAACCGGCAAGCTGGAGGAAATAGAAAATTTAAAAATTCTTTTATCATACATTTCCTTTTTTAAAATAATTGCAATACTTGTTTATAGGACAAGCATCACATGTTGGTGATTTAGCTTTACAAAGCTTTCTACCATGGAATACAAATAAATGATTTACATCTTTTAAATATTTTTTTGGAACAATTTTTAATAGGTCTTGTTCTATTTTTATGGGTTCTTTTTCATTTGATAAACCTATTCTATTAGACACTCTTTTTGCGTGAGTATCTACTGCAATTCCAACTGGTTTGTTAAATGCTTCTAACATAATTACATTTGCACTTTTTCTGCCTATTCCTGGTAAATCTACTAATTCATCAATGTTATCCGGTAATTTACCATTATATTTTTCTTCTACTTCTTTTGCTAACATTTTTATATTTTTTGCTTTATTTTTATAGAATCCACACGAGTATATTAACCCTTCAAGCTCTTTTATATCCATATTATTAAAATCTTTTGGAGTTTTATACTTTGCAAATATATTAGGGGTTATTTTGTTTACTCTTTCATCTGTACACTGTGCAGATAAAACAACTGCAATCGCCATCTCCCAAGGAGAAGTAAAATCTAAGCTACATGTTGCTTCTGGGTATTCTTGTTTTAATAATTCTATAATATTTGTTATATTCTTCTTCATTTCTTAATCCTTTATCACATTTTTATTGATTTTTTAATATACTATACTAAACATAAAATTTAAAGGGAGGTACATAATGCTTCATCTGTTTAAAAAAACTTTAGCAGTTTGCTTAATAGGTTTTGGAATCGGGATTTTACTAGTTATTTTACTTCCTTTTACTGGTTGGCTTTTCTTTATAGGTTTTGCTATTATTGCTATTGGTTTTGCATGGCTTGTTTGTTAGAATGTTTAAAGGAGTGTGTTTTTATATGACTATTGTTGTAAAAAAAGTTCCAAAATGTTTAAGGGGCTTAGTTAAATTTATATTTAGAATAAAATAAAATTTGAAAAAAATCATCACTATATGATGATTTTTTTATTCAATATAATTATGCTTTTGTTACCTTTCCTGAGCGTAAACATTTAGCACAAACTTTAATTCTTTTTGGTTGTCCATCAACCATAGCTTTTACTGTTCTTAAATTTGGTTTCCAAGTTCTTGATGTTCTCTTGCTTATATGTGAACGAGTAATACTTAATTTGTTTCCGTAATTTACTGATTTGTTACAAATTTCGCATTTTGCCATTATATTTCCCTCCTAATTTTTTCTCGGACGGCCATTTGTTGACCCTTGTTATAGAATTACTTATACTACACTAATTCTATAATAACTTTTTCTGCATTGTCTCCTCTTCTTGATCCTAATTTTATTATTCTTGTGTATCCACCTTTTCTGTCAGCATATTTTGGAGCTATTTCTCCAAATAATTTTGCAGGTAAATCTACTTTATTTCCTTCAGAATCTGAAACTTTATTTGTTTTTGCCATAATTTTTCTTCTAGCATTTAATCTTGATGGCATATCTTTTTGTCTTTTTTCTATTTTTTCTTCTTTAACAACTCTTAAATATTCTTTACCATTTTTGCTTGTTACTTTTTCTAATTCTTTATTACCTTTGCTATCTAATTTAGCTTTTATAACTTTTACATCTACTGTTTCAAAATTATCTTTTTCTTTGATTGCCAAAGCAATTAAATTTTCAGCAATACTTCTAACTTCTTTAGCTCTTGCTTCTGTTGTCTCAACTTTACCATGTACTAGTAAATCTGTTGTTAAGTTTTTTAATATTGCCATTCTTTGGTCTGTTGGTCTTCCAAGTTTTCTATTTTCAGCCAATTTATTTTCCTCCTTACCTTATTCTTCTTCTTTTATAAAATCTAATCCTAATGAATGTAATTTATTTATTACTTCATCTAATGACTTTTTACCTAGATTTCTTACTTTCATCATATCTTCTTCTGTTCTATTTGCTAGGTCTTCAACAGTTGAAATACCAGCTCTTTTTAAACAGTTATATGATCTCACTGATAATTCTAAATCTTCAATTTGCATTTCATATACTTTTTCTTTTTTAGATTCTTCTTTTTCTACCATTACTTTAGTATTTTTTGCAGCTTCTGATAAATCTACAAATAAATCTAAATGGCTTGTCATTACTTTTGCAGCTAAGCTTATTGCTTCATGAGCTTTTAAGCTTCCATCTGTCCAGACTTCTATTGTTAGCTTATCATAATCTACTATTTGTCCAACTCTAGTATTTTCAACAGAGTAATTAACTTTCTTTACTGGTGTAAAAATAGAATCTATTGGTAATGCATCTACTGCTTTACTTATTCCTTTATTTTTTTCAGCAACATTGTATCCACGGCCTTCATCTACAGTCATATCTATATGTAGGTGTCCACCTTCTGCAACAGTAGCTATATGTAAATTTGGATTTAATACTTCTATCGATGAATCTGTAATGATATCTCCTGCTTTAACTTCACCTTCGCCTTTAAAGTCTATTGTTACTAGCTTTTCTGTATTATCATGCATTTTAAATCTTACGCCTTTTAAATTAACGATAATTTCTGGTACATCTTCTACTACATTGGGAATTGTAGAAAATTCATGTAATACACCATCAATTTTAACTGTTGTAATAGCTGCTCCTGGTAGTGATGATAGTAAAATTCTTCTTAGCGAATTTCCTATTGTCATACCATAGCCTCTTTCTAATGGTTCACATACAAATTTTGCATAATTTTCTTCTTCATCTATTGCTAAGCATTCAATATTTGGTTTTTCAAATTCAATCATTATTTACCTCCTAATTTAGATGTTAGATTTTAGATGTTAGATATTAGAATAATAAAACTTCATATATACCATAAATTTTATTTGTTTCTAACTTCTAATTTCTAATCTCTAATCTCTAATTCCTAATTTCTAATTATTTAGAATATAATTCTACAATTAGATGTTCTTCTACTGGAATATCTACTTCTTCTCTTGTTGCTAGTCTTACTATTTTTGCTTGTAGTTTTTCATCATCTTTTTCGATCCAATCTGGCACTGGTTTTAAATGATTTGCTTCTACATTTTCTTTGATTGTTTTATTATCTTTTTTATTTTCTCTAACTGCTATAACATCACCTGGTTTTACTAAGTAAGATGCTATATCAACTTTTTTACCATTAACTTCAAAATGTCCGTGATTAACAAGTTGTCTTGCTTGTGCTCTTGAAGCACCAAAGCCTGCTCTGTAAACAACATTGTCTATTCTACTTTCTAATATTTGAAGTAATTGCTCACCTGTAATTCCTTTTTTATTTTCAGCCATTTCGAAATATTTTCTAAATTGTTTTTCTCCTACTCCGTAAAAAGCTTTTGTTTTTTGTTTTTCTCTTAATTGTGTACCATATTCAGATAATTTTTTATTTTTTTGTCCATGATCTCCTGGCGCATAGTTTCTTCTTGTAACACTACATTTATCTGAATAACATCTAGATCCTTTTAAGAACAATTTTTGCCCTTCTCTACGGCAAATACGACATTGTTCATCTT
>SAMEA3663267__coassemble_208_pt1 | contig 19628 bp, 19 predicted proteins | sample SAMEA3663267__metabat2_low_PE_011 | metagenome-assembled genome bin SAMEA3663267 (sample SAMEA3663267) | pig gut metagenome | biome: pig gut; feature: pig-associated habitat; material: faeces | place: China | collected 2013 | reverse complement strand
TATATTTTTAAATATTTTTAAAAATTCTGTATTCCAAGACCACCATAAATTATTAGAAATTGTATCTAATTCCTTTATTGGTTTTGGAAGTTGTGGATTAACTTTTATTTTATTAAATATGTACATAATAAATGTACCTCCTTTGTTTTTTCTTTAATTTATCCTATGTCTATTTATCATAATATGTTTATTATCTATTAAAAATTTTTATTTGTCAAATACTTTTTTAACAGCTCCTAGAATTGTTGCAAATTCAGCATTTTTAGGTATTATAAAATTGATGTCTTGTATTGTTTCTATCCTTTTAAAATATTCTTCTGCTTTTGGAAATTTTGTAAAACTTCCTGTTATAACAACATCTTTACATTCTTTATTTTGTACAGAAAATACAGCCATCATACCAATTGTTTCTACAATCATGTTCAGTAAGCCTAAAGCAATGTCTTCTTTCTTTGTTTCATTACTTAATTTTCCTAAATTTACAGCAGTTATGTCTTTTAATAATGTTTTAGTTTCTTTTTCTGTAATATCTCCAATATTTAGATTTACATTTTCTAAGGTTCCTTTGTTTAATAAAGTTTGTATTTTACTCATATCATCAATATGTATAATTGCATTGCAAAGTTTTATAAAACTTCCTCCGCCAATTCCTGTACCACCTAAATGTATATATTCTTTTTTTCGTACTTTTACAAAAGCTGTACCTGTTCCAACACTTACAATAAGTGCATTCTCTTTTCCCGAAAGCATTGTTCCACCAATTGCAATTGCTTCCATTTCATCAACCATTATTTTGGGTATACTTTTAGTATCTAAATTTGTTTTATTAGCTCCAATTCCTGTTAAAACTAATTTGCCTATATTTTTTATATCAATATTAAATTTTTCAATAAATATATCTAAGCAGTTTTTAGTATATGTTTTATCTATAGTCATTTTATTTAATATTTCTAAATTTTCATTTGTTTCAATTATTTTTACAAGTGTTGTTCCAATATCTATTCCAATTATATTCATTTTTATCCTTTCATGTTCAACAAAAAGTTCTCCAAATAATCTTATCAGTTATTTGGAGAATATTCAATATTTTTTTGAAATATTTTTTGTTGAAAATGAAACAAATTATAATGCGAAATTTATGCCACGAACTACAACATCTTTCATGTTTTCTATAAGTTCATCAATTTCTTTTGGGGTTACTATCATATTAAATTCTTTAATAGATAATGCACTTTTTATTTCATCATAATTGCTTTGTTCTTTTAATCTATTTAAAATTTCATTTGATTTTGACTCTTTCTGTAGATTGTCTATAAATATATCTAAACAATTATCTGTAATAGTTGCTAAATCTACAACCATTGGTACACCTATTGCAATAACAGGAATTCCTAAAGTTTTTTGGCTTAATTCATTTCTTGTATTATCTACTCCTGCTCCTGGAACTATTCCCGTATCTGCAATTTGAATTGTACTGCTTATCCTTTCTATACTTTTAGATGCTAAACTATCTATTACTATTACTAATTTTGGTTTTACATTTTCTACTATACCTTGTACAATTTCCATTGTTTCTATTCCAGTTGTACCCAAAACTCCAGGTGCTACCGCAGAAACAGGTCTTGTATTTGGATCGATATATTGAGGAGTATATTTTAAAAAATGCCTCGTAATATCTACTTCTTTTACAACTTTTGGTCCTAATGAATCTGGCGTCACATAACCATTTCCTAATCCTACAACTAATATGTCATCTTTCTTATCTATATGTTTTTCAAGCACTTTTGTAAGCTCTGCAGTCACTACTTCTGAAGCTTTTTGAATATCATCATCAGATGCTATTTTTAATTTTTTAACATCTATTGTAATATATGTTCCTACCGGCTTTCCTAGCTTTTCTTCACCTTGAGCGTCTAAAATTTTTACTCTACCTACTCTAATATTTTCTGAAATATCCTGACTTTCTGTTTCTATTCCAGGAATATCCTCTTGTATATTATTAATTTTTCTATAAATATCTTGTCTTTCATCAGCTAAATCTGTACGAAAATCTATCATAAAAAAACCACCATCCTACAAATATAGTTTCTTTATTTTTTACAGAAATATACTATTCGGATTGTGATTTGATTTAAATTATAGAAACCGCTTCTCCTAAATATGTTGAATATATATACACTTCATCCACTTTTTGGTTTAATGATTTTTCAAGTGCTTCTTTATATATCATTAGTTGTGGTCTATGTTTTTTTACTAATTCTCGTCTGTTGTGTTTTACATAATCCGTTTTGTAGTCTACAAGCACTATCTTATCGTTTTTATCAACAAAATATAGGTCTATAATTCCCTGTACTAATACATTTTCATCAAGGCTAGTTTCATATAATTCGTTGATTGGTTTATTTATATAAAATGGCTGTTCCTTATAAACTGATTTTGCATTTTTTATTCTGCTAAATAACTCTGTTTTAGTAAATGCAAATATCTTGTTAATATCTACCGCATTTTTTTCTTCTTCTGTTAAAATCTCTTTTGATTGCAATTCTTCTAGTAATTTTTTAATACTTACAATTGAATAATCTGATTTAAAATCCAACTTTTGCAAAACTAAGTGCATAGCACTTCCAATTTCAGATTTTGACAACTTTTGTTCCTTTAAAAATGATGGTTTTTTTAATGATTCTGTTCTTAGAGTTTCTTTTATTTCAGAATTTTCCGCAACAATTTTTGATACACTGCTTTTTCCTTCTATTTGTGTAAGCAGTTTATATTTATACTCAAAATTCAATAATTGATTTACTTCCTCCGATACTTTTATTTCAGGTATTGAAGATAGATTTATTGTTTCTTTAATAGCTTTCTTTTTTTCTTCTTTCTTTTCTTGACTATGATATATGATGTCTATAGTTTCTTTAAAATGTTTATCATGTTCATCTATCATCTCAAGCCAATCTAGGTATGTTTTAGCCTTTTTTAATAAAATTTTGTCTATTTTATTATTTTTAGAATCATTCAATTTTATCAAGTCTTTTTTGTTATTTATCGCCTTTTGCAAGTCTTTCTCAGTACCTGTTATTATAAGTTTTTCTCTACTACGAGTTAGCGCAACATAAAGCAATCTCATCTCCTCTGAAAGTATTTCATTTTTCATTTTTTTCTTTATAGCTTCTTTTGCAAGTGTGCTGTATTCAATTTTTCTTTCATAATCAATATATTGCATTCCAATTCCTAAATCTTGATGTAATAACAGTTTTTCATTTAAGTCCATAAGGTTAAACTGTTTACCAGTCCCTGATAAAAATACAATTGGAAATTCTAATCCTTTGCTTTTATGTATGCTCATTATTCTTATAACATTGTCATTCTCTCCAAGAAGTTTTGGTGCTCCCATATCACTTGAAGTTTTGCTTAATCTGTCAATAAAATTTATAAAATTATATAAACCTTTAAAACTACCATTTTCATAGTCTTTTGCCTTTTCAAATAACATTTTTAAGTTTGCTATTTTTGTTTTAGCATTTTTCATCAAGCTTACATAGTTATAAAATCCTGTTTTTTCATATATATACCAGATTAACTCATCTAAGCTTAAATATTCTTGTTTTTCTTTAAAGTCCTTTAACATATCTAGAAAATCAGAAACCTTATTTTTTAAGTCTTCTTCTAGTTCTTCTAAAGATATTAAATTCTCATAAAAACTAGTCCTATTGTTGTTCTTTATTGCAATTAATTCATTATCATTAAATCCGCCTATTGGGGACCTAAGTACTGTCACTAGGGGGATATCATTGTTTGGATTATCTATTATTTTTAATAATGATAATATGATTTGTATTTCTGGAGTTTCAAAATAATTGCTCTTATTATCAGTAAACACAGGGTAATTTAATTTATTTAATTCCATTTCATAAATAGGAGCAACATTTGTAGTTGTTCTTAAAAGTATAACAAAATCTTTAAATGTCGCTTTTCTGTAACCAGCTTTTTTGTCATATACGTAATAATCATCTTCTAATATTTCTTTTATTTTATTTGCTACAAACTTTGCTTCAACCTCAGCACTTTCTAAAATTACTTGTTCTTCTTCTGTGTCTTCTGGTAGTTTTAAATCAATAATATGTAGTTCTGGCTTTCCAAAAATTTTCCCTTGATTTTCTAATTTAGGATATTCAATACCTTGCTTTAAAAATTCATCTTCGTCATATTGTACATCTCCTAAATCTTTTGTCATAATATTTTTAAATATCTCATTTGATAAATCTAAAATCTCTTTTTTACTTCTAAAGTTCTCATATAGCTGAATTCTATTTTCTCCATAAGTTTCATATTTATCTTTAAAGAGTTCTGGCCTTGCATGTCTAAATTTATATATACTTTGTTTGATATCTCCTACCATAAACATATTATGATTATTTGAAACTGCTGTTAGTATTTGTTCCTGTACTAAATTTATATCTTGATATTCATCAATTGCAATCTCTGTAAATTTGTCTTGATATTGTTTTGCGACATTTGTTGGAATAAAATTTCCTTTTATATCTTCTTCAACTAAAAGCTTAAGTGCAAGATGTTCTATATCATTAAAATCTATTATATTTTTGTCTTTTTTTGCTTCTTGGAAATTTAAAATAAATGTTTTAGTGATATTTTCAATTGATTTCAAAATATCATACATTGATAATATATCTTCTTTTGCCTGTTTAGAATCAAAAGCGAACAATTTAGTAGCTGATGAAATATTTGCCTTTACTCTATCTCTTACTTCTTTTGCTTCATCCTTTAAAGCTAATGAACATTTTTTATCGATCGGCCAAGTTTTAAATTTTATAGAATTTACATTTTCATAAATTTCATCCCAAGTATTACAGTTTATTATCTTTGTAAGAATATCAATATCATCTAATATAACTAATTCATATTTTTTTAACTCTTCTTCTCTTTTTAAAGAACTAACTGTGCCAAGTAATGTTTCAATTGATATATGTAATTCTTCTTTAAAACTCTCTATTAATATTTTTCCCCATTCGGTAGTTGAAAAATCTTTTAATTCTTTTAAATTAAACTTTTCTATTTGAGAATTTAACCATTTTTCTGGATATGGCATACTCATTATATATTTATATATTTTTTGAATGATACTTTTAAGTTTATCATCATCCCTATAACTGCAATATGTATTAAGTAATTTCAGAAATTCTTGATTTTCTTCTTCATATAAATCATCAAAAACTTGGTCTAATATCTCCATCTTTAAAATTTCAATTTCTGCACCTTCTGCTAATCGAAAGTTAGGTGATATATCTATTTTATAGAAATTGTTTTTTATAACATCTAAGCAAAAAGAGTGTATCGTAGATATATTCGCTCTGTTTATCAATACTAGCTGTCTTTGCATATCTACATCATTGGGATTTTCATCTAATTTTTTATAAATAGCATCTAAAACTCTTTCTCTCATTTCAGTTGCTGCCGCATTTGTGAATGTAACTACTAGGAGCTTATCAATATCAATTTTTTCATTTATTATTTTATTGATAATGCGTTCTACTAATACAGCAGTTTTTCCGGCTTCCTGCAGCTGCAGAAACTAGAATATTATTTCCAGATTGTTTTATTGCTTTTTCTTGATTTGTAGTCCATTTGTTTCCCATTTATATTCTCCTCAACAGTTTTATAAATGTTGGTATTTGTTTTTTCTTAGAATACCTTTTTGTTTTTGTATAGGAAAAATCAACTTTTTCTTAAAATACCAACGGTTTTTCCGTATCTTATATGTGCTGATTACATGTACAAAATAATTATTATATATTAGGTAAATCTTTTATTATTTCCAAATTATACAAAGTTCCACTTTCTAATGTTTGAATTATTTGTTCTACTATTGCATGGCTTCTAAGATCATTTTTATCCATATTTTTTAATTCTTCTATATCTACCCATTTTGTTTCCATTATCTCAGTTGTGTCAAAATTTATTTTGTATTCAATTGGTTCAGCTAAAAAGTAAACCATTAATATTTTTAATTTTGAATCATTCCTTGTAAATATTGGAAAAGATTTTTTTAATTTTGTCTTATATCCTGTTTCTTCTAATGTTTCTCTTTTTGCTCCTTCAACTAAAGTTTCATTATCTTCAAGATGCCCTGCTGGGAAAGACCATTTACCATAGCACATTTTTTTTGCTTCTTTAACCATTAAAATTTTGTTGTTTTGCATAACAATTGTACCTACAATAATTTCCATATTAAATAAAAATCTCCTTTACTTTATTACTTATTATATCTTCTGGATTATATCCTAAATTAATTAAATGAGCTAATCGAGATCTTCCAGATGCGAGATAATCTTCATCCGAAATTATAAAATTTCTATATTTATTCATTTCAGTTGCTGCTGCACCTCTATGGTTTTATAAATGTTGGTATCGGGTCTCTCTTATGAGAAGTCTTTTTATGTAATTTTTTTATTTTATCCATTGCCTCTTGGTCTGTTTTCCCTGTTTTCATATATTCTGAGATTTGTAAGTATGATACTCCTAATTTTTCTTCATCAGATAAACTGCTTAATCCATCATTGGGTGCCTTATTTATTATTTTCTCAGGTACTCCTAATGCTAATCCTACTTGTTTTACTTCTTCTACAGTAAGATTTGCTAATGGATTAAAATCGCTTGCGCTATCTCCCCATTTTGTTGTATACCCTACAAAAATCTCACAAGCATTTCCTGTTCCTGCAACTAAGTAATTATGAGTTTGTGCAATTGCATAAAGTATTGTCATTCTTAAGCGTGGTTTAACATTAATATTTGCTTCTTCTGAAATCGTTATATTTGTTTCTTCTACTGCTTCATTTAGGTCTTTATACATTTTAGTCATATCTACTATTATATTTTTTACTCCGAAGGTATCTGCAACAATCTTTCCATCTTCTATATCTTCTGATTTAGAATTACATGGCATTTCTACTGCAATCACATTTTCACTTCCTAATGCTTTTGTAAGAAGTGCAATTACTGTTGCAGAATCTTTTCCACCGCTATTTCCTACTACTGCACCTTTTGCTCCAGATGACTTAACATATTCTCTTATCCAATCTATAATATCATTTTCCATAAGCTAACCCCTCATACAACTTATTTTTTTTAATGTATTTTTCAACATTTTCTGGAACAAATTCAGTTATGTCTTCTTTATTTTTTATTTTTTCTCTAATCATACTTGAACTTAAATGAATTTGCTCTACTTTATCTAAATATATAAAACTTTCGTTATTTTCGCTTAAGAACTTGCTTTTAGCAATAATTTCATAAAAATCATCGTCATTTCTCTGTAACACAAGAAAATGATATTTATCTACTAGTTCTTGTGACGTATACCAAGTTTCTATTTCTTTTAAGTTATCTGTACCAATTATAAAATATATAAACTTATCTGGATATAGTTTTTGGATTGCATCTAATGTTTCTATTGTATATAGCTGTTTTTCACTTCTTAATTCTATATCTGATATTTCAAAATTAGGTTGTCCTTGACAACCTAATTTCAACATTTCATATCTATGCTTATTATCTATTAACCCTTTTTTGTTATACATACTGCTTACAGGTATAAATATAACTTTTTCAATTTCTCTATAATTATCTAAAATGCTTTGAGCTAGTTGAAAATGAGAATTAATTGGAGGATTAAAAGAACCTCCAAATACGGCAACAATGTTTTCCATCTTTAAATACAGTCCTTTCTAAACTATAAAAAGAATTAATTTAACATAGCCAAAACTATGATTATTTTTCACTACTTATTTTCTTAAAGTTGCACCTATCTTCTTTTCTAGTTCACAAACAATATTTTCTATTGCTTTATTTATTTCTTCATCTGTTAGAGTTTTTGTTTTATCTTCAAAGTTTAATGAATATGCTAGGCTCTTCTTATTTTCACCAATATTTGCTCCTTTATAGATATCAAATATTTCGATTTTTGTAAGTAATGCTCCACCAGCTTTTTTTATTACTTCTTCAACATTTTTAGAGGTAATATTTGTGTCTACTACAATAGCTAAGTCTTTCTTAATTCCTGGAAATTTAGAAAATTCTTTGTATTTCATCTTGCCTACTCTTTTTTCTAGTAACTTACTTAAATTGATTTCCATAACATAAACATCTTTTAAAATGTTTGGATGCACCTTTCCTACTATTCCAACACTATCTCCATTTACAGAAATCTCGGCAGTTTGTCCTGGATGGAATTCTTTTGCAAATTCATTATTTACAAAACTATATCTCCCTTCATATCCTAAATAATCTAATATTTCTTCTGCAATTCCTTTTATAGTATAGAAATTAACTTTCTCTGTAATTCCTACTCCTTTAAAATATGTGCCAGACATTAATACTGAAAGTTTTAATTCTTCTCCATATTCCCCTTGTTTTTTATAAAAGCCTTTTCCTATTTCAAAGATTGAAATATCTGAGTTGTTTCTTGCATTATTATATTCATAAATCTTTACCATAGATGGAATCATACTATATCTTAATGTGTTTTTATCTTCAGACATAGGAGATTGCAATCTTACTTCTTCAAACTCATCTAAAGTATAATTTTTAACTTCTTTATCATTTATTAATATATATGTTAATGTTTCATTTAATCCTAGAGATATCATTTTGTTTCTGATTGCACGAATTTTGTTGTCTAAATGTCCTGGTCTTCCAGAAAGCTTTGGAACTTTTCCTATTAAATTATCTACCCCATGAATTCTTCCCACTTCTTCTACTAAATCTTCTTTAATAGAAATATCAATACGTCTTTTAGGTACTGATACTTGTATATTATTTTCATTAACAACATAAGTAAATCCTAATTTATCAAAAACTGTTAATATTTCGTTATTAGAAAGTTTCATTCCAAGTAAATTATTAATATTTGTAAAAGTTATATCGATTTTTGTATCTTCTTTATCTGTAGTATCATATTTTACAATACCTGACACTATTTTAGCATCTGCATAATCTTGTAATAATTTGCATGCTCTATCTACTGCCATATATGTTCTGTTAGAATCTAGTCCTTTTTCATACCTAGTGCTTGCTTCACTTCTTAATATTTTCTTAGCAGTTTGTCTAATTTTTGTTGGTTCAAATATAGCTGCCTCTATTAAAATGTTTTTAGTGTTTTCATCGATTTCTGTATCTAAACCTCCCATTACGCCTGCTAATCCTACTGCTTCCATATCATTTGCAATAACTATATCTGATGAAGTTAAATTTCTTTCTACGCCATCTAATGTGATTAATTTCTCTTCATCTTTTGCCATTCTTACTACAATATGATTTCCTAATTTATCTAAATCATAAAAATGCAATGGTTGGCCTACTTCTAGCATTACATAATTGCTTATATCTACTACATTGTTTATTGGTCTTATACCTGATGCAATAAGTCTGTTTTTTATAAAATCTGGACTTTCCATGATTTTAACATTTTTAATTTTTTTAGCTAAAAATATTGTACAATTTTCAGTTTTTACATCTACAGAAAATGAGTCATCTATTTTCTCATCTTCTTCATTATATTTTAAATCTATTGGCTTAACTTCTTTTCCATAAATTGCAGCTACTTCATAAGCCATTCCTAATATGCTTAATAAGTCTCCTCTATTTGCAGTTAGTTCAAAATCTATAACCTCATCATCAAGCCCCATATATTTTATTGGTTCTTCACCAATTATAGCATCTTCTGGTAATTCATGAATACCTGTTTTATCTACTTCTGGTAAAAATTTGTGCTCTAATCCTAATTCTTCAAGAGAACAAAGCATTCCATTAGATTCTTGCCCTCTAATTGTTCCTTTTTTTATAGTTATTCCCCCAGGGAGTTCTGCCCCTGGTAATGCTACTATTACTTTTAAGCCTTTTCTAACATTTGGAGCACCACATACTATATTTAGGATTTCACTACCTATATCTACTTTGCACACATGCAAGTGGTCTGAATCTGGATGGTTTTCACATTCTAATACTTTACCAATTGTTAGATTTGTTGCAGGTAATAGTTTTTTTACTTCTTCATATTCATTTCCTACTTTTGTCATATCTTCAGCTAATGTTTTAGCATCAACTGTTATATCTACATAGTCTTTTAAAAAATTTGTACTTAATTTCATGTGAATTTCCCTCCAAATTAAAATCTATCGAATTGGTTTAAAAACCTTATATCATTTGTGTATAAAAGTCTAATATCTGGTATCCCAAATTTAAACATCGCAAGTCTGTCTAAGCCTGTTCCAAAAGCAAATCCTGAATATTTATCTGGGTCATATCCATTTTGCTTTAATACATTTGGATGTACCATGCCTGAACCAAGTATTTCTATCCAACCTGTTTGCTTACATAAGTTACATCCTTTTCCATTACATTTAAAACAGCTTACATCTATTTCATAGCTTGGTTCTGTAAATGGGAAATAACTTGGTCTAAATCTTAATTTGGAATTTTCTCCTAACATATGTTTTACAAATAACTCTAATGTACCCTTTAAATCTGCAAGTGAAATGTTTTCATCTATAACTAATCCTTCAACTTGTCCAAATTGGTGTGAATGTGTTGCATCATCATCTCTTCTATATACTTTACCTGGGCAAATTATTCTAATTGGTGTTTTATCTTCATTTTCCATCATTGATCTTGCTTGTACTGCTGAAGTTTGAGTTCTTAATAAATGTTCCGCATCAATATAGAAACTATCTTGCATATCTCTTGCAGGATGACCCTTTGGTATATTTAATCTTTCAAAACAATATTCATCTGTTTCTAATTCTGGTCCTGATACTACGTCATACCCCATTGATATGAAAAAGTCTTCTAATTCCTCTATTATTAGATTCATTGGATGTTTGCTTCCTCTTCTAATTTTCGTAGAAGGAATTGTAATATCTAATCTTTCTCTATTTAATTTTTCTTGTATTTCTTTTTCTTGCAAGATATTTTCTTTTTCTGTTATTGCTTTTTCAATTTCTTCTTTAGCTTCATTTACTAAAGTTCCAATAATTGGTCTTTCTTCTTTAGATAATTCTGCCATTCCCCTTAAAAGAGCTGTTAAAGCACCTTTTTTACCTAAAAATTTAACTCTTTTTTCATTTAAATCTTGCAAATTTTGAATACTGCTTATTTCTAATATAGCTTCTTCTTTAAGTTTTAGAATCTCCTCTTTCACTTTACTAATCATTCCTTTATTTCATATTTTCATTTTCAATATCTTTAATTAAATTTAATCTTGCAATATGTCTTCCGCCTTCAAATTCTGTTGCTATAAACATTCTTACAATGCAAATTGCTTCATTTGTTGTAATATAATCTGCACCTAGCGCTAAAACATTAGCATCATTATGCATTCTTGAATATTTTGCAGCTTGCTCTACAAAGCAAGGTGCACTTCTTATTCCTTTAAATTTATTTGCAACCATACTCATTCCATAGCCTGATCTACAAATTAAAATTCCTTTTTCACATTCTCCTGTTTGAACTTTTTTTGAAACTTCTGCTGCAATATTTGGATAATCAACTCTATCTGTAGAATATGTGCCACAATCTATATATTCAATCCCTTGCTCATCTAAATATTTTTTTATTTCTTCTTTTAATTCAAAACCACCATGGTCTGCTCCAATAGCTATCATAACTTCCTCCTTAAAATTTTATTTTTTCATTTAGCCAAGCTTCTATATCGTTAATTTTTACTCTTTCTTGTTCCATTGTATCCCTATCTCTAATTGTAACAGAATCATCATTTTCCGTTTCAAAATCTATAGTTATACAATATGGTGTACCGATTTCATCTTCTCTTCTGTATCTTTTACCAATACTTCCTGTTTCATCATAATCACACATAAAGCTTTTTGCTAACTTTTCATATATTTCCTCTGCTTTAGGACTTAACTTTTTAGATAATGGTAAAATTGCAGCTTTATATGGTGCTAAATATGGATGTAATTTTAAAACTGTTCTTACATCACCTTCTTCAATCTCTTCCTCATGATAAGCTTCGCAAAGTACTGTTAACACTGCTCTATCTAGTCCATAAGTAGATTCTATTATAAAAGGTATAAACTTTTCATTTGTCTCTGGATCTAAATATTGTTGTGCTGTTTTTGAATATTCTTCATGTCTTGATAAATCATAATTTGTTCTATTATGTGTACCATTTATTTCACCCCAACCAAATGGAAATTTGTATTCTATGTCACATGCAGATTTTGCATAAAATGCTAATTTTTCATGGTCATGAAATCTTAAATTTTCTTCTTTTATTCCTAAATCCATAAAAAACTTTTTACCATATTCTTTAAAATACTCATACCAATTTTCATCTGTTCCTTCTTTGCAAAAAGTTTGAAATTCCATTTGTTCAAATTCAATTGTTCTAAATGTAAAGTTTCCCGGAGTAATTTCGTTTCTAAAAGCTTTTCCAATTTGACCAATGCTAAATGGTAATTTACTTCTAGTAGTTCTTTGTACATTTAAGAAATTTACATATTCGCCTTGTGCATTTTCTGGTCTTAAGTAAATTACGCTTTTGCTATCTTCTGTCACTCCTCTATATGTTTGAAACATTAAATTAAATTCACGAATTCCTGTAAAATTTGATTTTCCACATTTAGGACAAGGTACTTTATTTTTTGTTATATAGTCTACCATTTCTTGTTTTGTCATTGAATCTGGATGTGCATTTTTGTCAAATGCTTCAATAAGAGTATCTGCTCTATGTCTTGTTTTACACTCTTTACAATCTATTAATGGGTCTGAGAAGCCACCTACATGTCCACTTGCTTCCCATACTCTAGGATGCATTAAAATTGCTGCATCTATTTCATAGCTGTTTTTTCTTTCTTGTATAAATCTTTTTCTCCAAGCATCTTTAATATTATTTTTAAGTCTTGCCCCTAATGGTCCATAATCCCAAGTATTTGCTAATCCTCCATATATTTCAGATCCAGGAAATATATATCCTCTATTTTTGCATAGTGCAACTATTTTATCCATTGTCTTTTCTTCCATTTTTATTCCCTCGCTTTAATTTTAGTAGTGTAAACTAACTTTATATTTTTGCGGACAGACAGAAACCTATCCTCCCTCTTCAAATTTTCATAGATTATTTTACACTATTTTAGTCTTCTACAACTAATTTTGTTGGTGCCTTATAATTAATTCCAAAAGTATCTACTGTTATACTTTTAATGATTGGTGGATTTACAGGTGTAGATGTTTCCTCTGATTCTCCTGTTTCTTCATCTACTTCAACTGTTTTTTCAATTTTAGTTATTTTATCAATTATATCTAATCCTTCTATTACTTTACCAAATGCACAATAATTTCCATCAAAGTTTTCTTCATCTTTTGCCATAATAAAGAATTGCGAGCATCCTGAATTATAACCCATTTTTAGATAAGAAGAATCTCCTGTATAGTAATAATACATTGTATAATCCGCTCTAGCTAATCCTAATGTGCCTCTTGTAAATTTTAGTGTGTTTTCTTTAAATCCATTTAATTCGAATTCTCCAGGTATTGTATAGTCCGTTTTACCCGCTCCTGTTCCTTCTTTATCTCCACCTTGAATTAAGCTGTCTTCAACTCTATGGAATGTTAATCCATTATAATAGCCAGAATTAATCAACTCTATAAAGTTTCTTACTGTATTTGGTGCCATTTCTGGATATAGTTCGATTTTTACAATTCCATAATCTTCTATTTCCATTGTTGCTATTGGATTCTTTAATTCAAATGTACTTTTTTGGTAATAACCATAAATTAGATATGCTATTAATAATATAGCAATTATTAGTATTATTATATAAATATTCTTATTATTTTTCATATTAACTCCTTTTGCCACATATGGCTTTTATATATTTTTATTGTACAGTATCTTGTATGTTAACTGGTTTAGTTATATCTGATGTTTCTAACCAAAGACCTGTTATTTCTTTTCCTTCTTTAGTAAAATCCGCTGAAATAGTCCATGTATCATCAATATATGTATTGTCAGTTGCAATACGAGAGTTTCCCCTTATAAATTTTATATCATCATTTTTTGTTGCAAATCTAGGTATCCATACATACGTACTCTTATCTTTTATCGCATATGCCCAATTAGTAGAATCTGTTGAATAGTTTTCATAATTATATGTATCTGGGTTTTGTAATTCCATATTTTCTTCTAATAATGGTGCATTTGTAAGAACTACATTAATACTATTTTCTTGAAATGTTTTGGTATTTGTATTATCTGTTAATCTAAATATATATCTTCCTGCAACTGATATCTGTACATCATATGTATTACCTTTTTTAGTATAATTGTTAAGTATCAACCAAGATTCCGTATTTTCTAATTTATAAGTAATAGTTCCATTATTTATACTAATATTTCCTATTGTGATAGTTGCATTCAAACCTTCTATTGAAATTTTCAGACCAAGCTCTTCAATTGTTCTATCATTTGAAATAGATGTGTTTATTAACTTTTGTCCACCTGGCAATTCATATTGAGTATAGTAGGTAGTACCATTGTAATCAATTCCTTTTTCACTTATAACTTCTCTTGTTTTAAAATTGACTATTATAGCACTTGTTGCATTTTTTATACCCAAAATATCATCAATATCTTTAACAGTAAAATATCTATAAAAGTCCGCATCTTCTTCCTTATAATTGTTACTTACTTCAGCATTTCTATATGCATCATCAACTCTTTGCATTAATCTGTTATTTACATTATTGATATTTTCACCTAGGTTTGAATAATCCTCTATTTCATCAACTTTAGCTTGTATTGTCTGCATTTCTGCAATAAATTTAAGTAATTTAGAATCTTTATAGCTTTCTATTCCTTTCGTTATACCAATAGTTGACAAAATAAGTAAAATGATTATTGTTACAACTAAAGCAATTAATGTAATACCTTTTTGATTTTGAAAATCTTTTTTATGCATTATCTCCTCCTTTGTAAATTACTGGACTTATTATATATCTACTTCTCACATTTTTCAAGCAATTTTCAATATTTATCTTTCTACATATAAAAAGCTACTATATTTATAAAAACTATTATCTAGTAACATCTTCATATCCAATTAATTTTGTTGCCATTGTTGAAGTTCTAATAGCAGTTGGTAGTTTTTTACTAGTAACTTTTAAATTTTCTAAGAAATTTCCTTGTCCTTTCATTTTTGCCCTTGAAGCCATAAATTCAAGAAAATTGTTCATTTCATTTTCTTCTATAAAAGTTATTTTTACTTCATTCCAGTCTTTTCCAATTGATGTTGTATATGCTTTGAGTTCTTTTACTATTTTCTTTGTTATTTCTATTTCTTCGTGTTTTACTAAAACTATATATCCTTTTTTTTCTATTGCTGCTTTAAACATTGTTATATCATTTTCATCATTGCCCATTACCATAAAGCTCTCTAAATTTAAATCTCTTAAAACCTTCTTAGTAATTATGCCTTTACTACACTCATTAGAAGTAATATCTACTCTTCTTCTTGATTTTGATTTATCTCTTGTTCTAAATTTAGTATTTCCAACATGAATATTGCATTTATAACCACATTTTTCAATATATTCTATAAGTTTATCTATTACTTCTTTACTTCCTGTTAATGTTAATTTATTTATATTTACACTATTTGCTTTTTGTATAATATCATCTAACTCTATATGGGGCTTATTTGAATAATATGTTGTAGATGCTTCATCTCTATGAATGTATATATCATCTTCTGCAACATATCTAACATCTCCTTCTTCTCCTCCTAACTCAATAAATTTATGTAAAATATCACTCACATTATCTTTTGATATTGACATCTTCATATATTTAGAGGTTGCTCCGTTATTTCCAAGTATTTCATCAAATATTTGTGATGGTATATTGAGTCTTTCAAGCATTCCTTTAAGATCTTTAGGTGTTCTACCAGTATTGGCAATGAACATCATTTGCTTTTGCAAAGTATTTTTTGTTCTAATAACTGCATGCTTAAAATTGTTTGATAAAGGTAAGGTTCCATCAATATCTGTAAAAATGCATAATACTCCATTATTTTTTTGCCTTGTATCTTCAATGAAATCATTTATAAAGTTGGAATAATTAAGCTTACTCATATTTCCCCCTTATATTTTATTCATATATAATTTTATCCAATAGCCAAAAAACTATAAAAAATACTAAATTTACAAGTACTATTGTTGCACCTGTACTTATATTATAAATATATGATAGATATAGCCCTATTAAGAATGATGATACACTTATTATTCCTGAATGAATAACAACTTTTTTAAAATTCTTAAAGATTCTCATTGCAGTAAGTGCTGGAAAAATTATAATACTACTAATTAACAAAGTTCCCATCATTCTCATGCCTATTACGATTGTTATTGCAGTTAATATTGCAATTAAGTTTTTATATCTTTCTGTATTTAATCCTATTGCTGTTGCAAATTCTTCATCAAATGTCATAATAAATAATTTTCTATAAAAAACAATGAATATTACAAGAACAAATATACTAATTAAAACACTTAAAATAACATCTTCTGCATTCATAGCAAGAATACTTCCAAACATAAAATTGCATACATCTGTATTCATACCTGTAGTAAGAGAAGTTACTGCTACCCCTATTGCAAGCGCTGAGCTCGAAAGTAGTGCTATTGCACTATCACTTTTAATTTTTCCATTATTTCCAATTTTTAATAATATGATTGCAAAAATTGCAACACCTGGTATTGCAATATATAGTGGTGAAGATACTCCAAAAGCTGTACTTATTGCTAAGATTCCAAAACCTACATGTGATAAGCCATCTCCTATCATACTATATCTTTTTAGGACTAAGCTTACACCAAGTAACGCACTACAGATGCTAACAGCAACACCAACAATTATTGCTCTTTGTATAAATGTAAAAGATAACATTTCACTTATTGTACTTAACACTTATTTATCTCCTTCCACTTGATAATTACTTGGTACTCCATCATATGATAGTTGTCCTTCTTTAATCTCTATTACTCTATCTGCAAATTTCAATGCTCTTTCAACATCGTGTGATACCATTAAAATAGTTAATTTATACTTTTGTTGTAATTTTTTTAATAACTCATATATTTGCTTTGCTACTTTTGGATCTAGCCCATTTGTTGGTTCATCTAATATAATTATTTTATCTGTTGCAGATAATGCTCTTGCAATAAGTACTCTTTGTTGTTGCCCTCCAGATAAATCTGCAAAACATTTTTTTCTAATGTCATAAACTCCAAGTTGTCTCATCGAATTTCTAGCAGATAGTTTATCATTTCTGCTATAAAAAATACCGTTTAGATTATGTGGTATTGTTCCAGATAAGACTACTTCTTCAACAGAAGCGGGGAAATTAGATTGTACAGTAGTTTTTTGTGGCAAATATCCTACTTTTTCATTTAAAATGACTTCTCCTTTATAATCTTTTATAAGACCTACAATACATTTTATTAAAGTAGTTTTACCTGAGCCGTTCTCTCCTACAATACAGTTAAAAGTACCTTCTTCAATATTTAAAGTAATATTTTTAATTGAGTCTTTTTTAGTTGGATAACTATATGTTAATTTTTTTATTTCTATTAAACTCATTTTTATTCCTTTCTCTAATTAGTCTAATGCTTTTTCTAAAACACTAATATTCCTTTTCATTAATGAAACCCAAGTTTCGCCATTATTAAAGTCTTCTTTAGTAACATTATGTAATGTCTGTATTTGCAAAGTTTCTACTGTTCCACCTACTTCTTTTGCAATAATATTTGCAACTTTTCCATCATTTAACTCACAATATAATACTACTGGAATCTTTTCGGCTTTTATTCTTTTTACAATATATGCAATAGTACTACTGCTTGGGTCTGTTTCTGTGCTACAACCATTAAATACCGCGCTTACTTCTAATCCAAATTCTTTTATAAAATATTGCATTGGCATTTTATCTCCAAATACTAATCTATTTCTTACTCTTTTGTCTACTATATTTTGAATTTCATTTTTTACTTTATTTATTTGATTTATATATTCTGTAGCATTATCTTTGTATATTTGATTATTTGTTTGGTCTATCTGTTCCATTGCAATTTCTAATTGATTAACCATTTTTATAGCATTTGTTGGAGAAGTCCATATATGTTCATTAAAAACCCCTTCTTCTTCATGCTCTTCTTCTGCACCATCTATTCTCTCTTCTTGTAGTTTGTCTACATAATCTGATATGCAAACCACTTTCGTTTTATCCAAATCTATTGTTTCTACAACTTTATTTGCCCAATTTTCTGATTCGCCACCAACATACACAAATAAATCTGCTTTTTGAATATTTATTAAATCCTGTGTTGTTGGGTCGTAGCTATGCATTTGTTTTCCTGGTCCTAATAAAAAAGTCAATTCTATTCCCTCTACATTTTTTGTTATTGCTCTTAAAAAATCATAACTTGCGAAATTACTTACAACTATTTTTATTTTACCGTCATCGATATTTTGTTTTATTTTTACATTTGTAATCAATAATATTGAAAATATTATAATTAATACTAAAATTGCAACAAGTAATACTTTTTTCAAATTAAAAAACTCCTTTTTTTATTATCTTAAAATTTTATCACACAATTTAAAAAAATACAATCTTAACGATTGTATTTTTCAAATTTATAATAATATGGTTTAACATATTTATAATAATCTTTTGCATACACAAATGTATCATCTTTTAGAACTATCCTTAAATTTGGATAAACTTTAATCATTACCCATTCGTTCCAAAACTTATCTGCATGATGTTTTATATATTTATTCATATATATATTATCATATATATTTCTATATAAATCCTCACTTTTAGCTGGTAAATTATTTTCTACAACAGTCTTGGCTATAAACAGATTTTCTGCAATACATGTAATTACGCCATCTATTAACATTAAAATGGTTACTATTAAAACAACCTTTTTTAATATATTTATATTAAATTTTGCTTTTATCTTATCAATAATTTTATCTATATGTGGATTTAAAACCTTTAATAGGTAAACTGTTAATACTCCCCAAAAGCAACAAAATGCAAAACAAACTCTTCCATTTATATTTAAAAATCTATCTGAATAATCCCACCAATTAACATTTAGTACATATTCTCCTATAAGGCTTACTAAATATTCTGTAACTCCTCCTACCAAAAAGCCTCCAATAAATAATTTATGTACATCTAATTGTAAATTTTTAAGTGTTAAGATAATTGCTAATGCTCCTACTCCATATATAGGACAAAATGGTCCATATAGAAAGCCTTGCCTGCTTTCTAACGTTCCATATACTACTAGTGCATATAAAGTTTCTACTATAAATCCAACTATACTATATATTATAAAATATGCTAAAATTCTATATATATTTATTTTTTCTTCTTTAACTTTTTCCATTTCGTTCCTTTATTACTTTTTTTTTATTATATTATTGTATTACATTAATGTCAATATTTTATTCTCTAAATTCTTTAGATACTTAATTTTATTTTTAAATTCCACTTTTATATGATGTTGATTTTAGTTTTATA
>SAMEA3663267__coassemble_198_pt1 | contig 20063 bp, 25 predicted proteins | sample SAMEA3663267__metabat2_low_PE_011 | metagenome-assembled genome bin SAMEA3663267 (sample SAMEA3663267) | pig gut metagenome | biome: pig gut; feature: pig-associated habitat; material: faeces | place: China | collected 2013 | reverse complement strand
CGGCTCGTAATCTAGCAAGAATGAGAAAAGTATATGAAGCATATAAAGATTTAGCTAGTATACCAGAAGAATTAGAAATAATATCATGGTCACAAAATTGTGTTTTAGTAGATAAAATTGAAGATATTGATAAAAGAGTTTGGTATGCTAAGCAAATTATTGAAAATGGTTGGTCTAAAACTGTATTAAGCCATCAAATTGATTTAGAATTATATGAAAGACAAGCATTACCAGAGAAAATGACAAATTTTAATGATAAGCTACCTATTGCACAAAGCGAATTTGCGAGAGATATGATAAAAGATCCATATATTTTCGAATTAGCTAATATAGGAAAAAGAGCAAAAGAAAGAGATATTGAAAATGCGATGTTAGAAAGAATAAAGAATGTATTGCTTGAATTAGGAAAAGGCTTTAGTTTTGTTGGAAATCAATATAAAATTTCAACAAATGATAATGATTATTATATAGATTTATTATTTTATCACTTGGATTTAAGATGTTTCGTGGTTGTAGAATTAAAAAATACAGAGTTTAAACCTGAATATGTTGGACAATTAGGATTTTATGTAACAGCAGTTGATGAAACATTGAAAAAGGAAACAGACAATGAAACGATAGGATTATTACTTTGTGAAGATAAAGATAAACTAACAGTTGAATGGTCTTTAAAAAGTGTAAATGCACCAATAGGAGTAGCTTCATATAAAGTAAAAAATGTTATTCCAACAGAAATAATGGAGAAATTGCCAACGGAAGAAGAACTAAATTTATATATAAAAAAGTTACCGAATGAGGAAATTGAAGAAAAAAATGATTAGTATTTTGAAATTTGCCACTGGTGGCAAATTTCATTTACAGTCAAAATTGAACAAATAAATAATCATAATAGGAGTAAAAATGCAGGAAATTACTAAAAATATTTTAGAAAAGTTAGAAACATTAAGATGTAAGATTAATGAAAATGTAGAATATATGATTTTAAAATATGATTTGTCTAATAATAAAAACCATTGGAATTGTATATGTTCTGCTATGGATTGGATAGATGTTGCTAAAGAAAATATAGATTCTGATTTAATAAGAAAAGAATTTAAATATATGTGGAAAGATGTATACAGTTATTTATCTGCTGTTGATATTATTGTTGATGGAATAATTCAAATTCATAGAGTAGTTTTTGAAACAAAAGATACTATTTTTAAAGATAACACTATATTTAAAAATAATTTAAATAAGAATGACTATGAATATTTTAAACATATCAGAGCAGTGTTTGGTGCTCATCCTGTAAATATAGATGAAAAGGGAAACAAAAAATATGCTAGTTGGATAATACAGGGAATATTTACTGATTATGATTTTGCAGTTTTAATATATGATTCTAATAAAGATAATCAATTATCAAAACAATTTGGATTTAAAATAAATGAAATTAATCAGTTTTTATGGAAATATGTGCAATATTTAGATAAAATTTATCTACAGATATCCAAAAAGCAAGAGGAATTTATAAAAAATAAAAAGGAAAAGGCTATAAAAAAATCAGATTCTGTATTAGAGCAAATAGATATTCTAATGCAAGAAAATGAAAAAAGGTTAAATAGCGAATTTTATGAACAAATTTTAAAAGAATTAAAGATTATATTTACAACTGAAATAAAACAAAAGGAAAATCAAATGTCTGTATTACAATATCAAGAAGTATTAAAAAAAGGAATTGATGAAATATATTATTCATTACAAAATATGAAACATACTGATTTGAAAGTTTATGATGATTTAAATCCTAAATATAGTAATAAAGATGGATTTGGATATGCTTTTGGAAAATTAACTAGTATAGTACATACAAAAAATTATGAATATCCTTTTGAGATAATAAGAAAAGATTTAGAAAAAAATATATCAAATAATATGATATGTAACTATGACACTTATGAAGAATTATATGTTATTCTATTAACATCACTTTATATGGACAGTATGGCAGAGATTAAATGATAGAAATTTGCCACCAATGGCAAAATTTATTTTCAAAAGGTATTGCCAAATATAAAAAGTCATGTTAAATTAAAAACATAGTAATAGACAAAAAAACACCAATGTGGGTATACATTTCTTTAAAACTATTGCTATAACTGATTTTGAAACGGATAATAAGGTGCTTTTGTGCTAGGCATTTTTCGCATACGTCCTTCGCTAAGGCACCAAAAATGTGCGATACTGGTGTATCGCAATGAATGATGAATAGTGAATAATGAAGAATGAATAATCTTGAAAAATAAAGCAAGAGCACATTTAATTATTCACTATTCATTTTTAATTGTATAGGAAAAATCAAATATTATCTTGAGCCAATATAAGATTTTTCTGTATATAATAATGTTAGACTACCTTTCTTATTATTTATTTAAATCTTTTATATGGAAGAAAGAGAAACGAAACTTAAACGGATTTAAAAAAAAGATACCAATACAAAGTTTAGAATAATAATTCAAATACATTGACTTTTTCTTAAAAAAATTATAAAATAGCTATGAAAAATAATGCGGTTATTTTTTAGGAGGAAAAGTTTTATGGGAGAAGTAATAGTTATAACATCAGGTAAAGGTGGAGTTGGTAAAACAACAACTACAGCAAATTTAGGAGCAAGTTTAGCTATAGCAGGTAAAAAGGTTGTTTTAGTAGATACAGATATTGGGCTAAGAAATCTTGATGTTGTTATGGGATTAGAAAATAGAATAGTATATGATTTAGTAGATGTAATAGAAGAAAAATGTAAATTAAGACAAGCACTTATAAAAGATAAACGTTTTGAGGAATTATTTTTGCTTCCAGCAGCTCAAACTAGAGATAAGACAGCAATAAATGAAGAGCAAATGAAGGAATTAACAGAAAAGTTAAAAGAAGAATTTGATTATGTATTAATAGACTGTCCAGCAGGAATTGAGCAAGGCTTCAAAAATGCTGTTGCAGGTGCAGATAGGGCAATTGTAGTAACAACTGCTGAAATTTCTGCTATAAGAGATGCAGATAGAATTATAGGATTATTAGAAAGTTCAGAAATAAAAAATCCAGAATTGATAATAAATAGATTAAGACCGAACATGGTAAAAAAGGGTGAAATGATGGATGTAGAAGATATAGTAGATCTTCTTTCAATAGATTTAATAGGTGTTGTTCCAGATGATGAATATATTATTACTCAAACAAACAAAGGAGAACCAGTTATAAAAAATAAAAAAGCACCATCAGGCAAAGCATATATAGAAACAGCAAGAAGAATTCTTGGAGAAAATATTGATGTTTCAATACCGGGGAAAAAACAAAAGGGTTTTTGGGCAAGATTATTTAGTTCATTTAAAAAGAAATAAACTCCTATATACAAATGCAAATTAAATAAAACAAAATAAAATAGGAGGAAAAGAAATGTTTGAAAATATAATAAAATTTTTTAAAAAAATAGGAAAGAATGAAACAAAAGAACCAAATAGCAAAGATAAAGCAAAGGAAAGATTACATCTTGTTTTAATGCAAGACAGAGCAAACGTTTCTGCAGATTTCCTAGAAATGATGAAACAAGAAATAATTGAAGTAATTAAAAAATATATTGAAGTAGAAGAAGATTCAATTGATGTAAGACTTACAAATGAATTAAAAGAAGATGGTACAACTGGTGCGCCTTCATTATATGCAAATATACCAATATTACATATTAAAAATGAAATGAAAAAGGAAGTTCAAATAAAAAAAGAAAATTCAGATAAAGAAGAAAAAAATAATGAAGAAAAATCAGAAGAAACATCTGAGGGAAAAGAAGAAAAGAGTGAAGAGGTAAAGACAGAAGAAAAGACTGAAAAAAATGAAGATAATCAAGAAGAACAAAAAGAAGAAAAGAAAAATGAAAAGGTAGAAGTAGAAAAAGTTCAAGAAAAAGATAACGAAAAGAAAGACGAAGATAAAAAAGAAAAGACTAAAGAAGATGTTAAAAGCGGAGAAAGACAAGAAAATAAAAATACAAAAAACTCAAATCAAAAAAACAATAAGAATAAAAAATAGAAAATAAAAAGTCAGGGATATTTTAAGATAATTTAGTATAAGCATAAAATTAATTCCCTGGCATTTTTCTTAAAAACGAGGAGGAAAAATTTTGAATACAAAGCAACTAAGAAATACTAAATGGAGTATATTAGTGTATACAATTTTATTAATCATAATCGGATTAATAGCTTTATACAGTGCAACAAGTGGCTTAGAATTTGCGGAATTTAAAAAACAATTAATATGGGTAGTTATAAGTATACCGATATTTATTATTTTTTTTGTTATTGATTATAAAATACTTGTAAAAATCTCACTACCATTATATATAATATCAATTATTCTTTTGATACTGGTGCTATTAACAAATGCAATACAAGGAGCAAGTAGCTGGTTTAGCTTTGGAGGAGTGTCTCTGCAACCAGGAGAGTTTGCAAAAATTGCAGTAATATTATATGTTGCAAATGTTATGGCAAAAATAAAGTCAAAAGGTGAAAAAGCAATAAATAAGCCATCGAATATATTATTAGTATTAGGAATAGTATTTTTACCAGTGTTTCTTATAATTTTACAACCAGATTATGGAACAGCAATTGCATATTTATTAGCATTAGTGCTGATGTTATTTGTTGCAGGTATAGATAAAAAATATATAATCATAAGTGTGATTTTAGTTGTAATAATTGTACCATTATTATACTTTTTTGTATTGCCACAACATGCTAAAAACAGAATAGATGTATATTTAAATCCATATATGGATCCAAGAGGGGCAGGATATAATATTATACAATCAAAATTGGCTGTTGGTGGAGGAAGACTTTTAGGACAAGGCTTTTTAAAAGGCACTCAAACTCATTTAGGATTTTTATATCCTAAAACAACAGACTTTATATTTGCTGTAATTGCTGAAGAGATGGGATTTATAATGTGTGTGGCTATTGTGGTAATTTATGTATTGCTTATAACCAAATCAATAGCAGTGGCAAAAAATTCTTCAGATGAACTTGGCTCATATTTAGCAATAGGTCTTGTTGGAATATTATTGTTTCATATCATTGAAAATATAGGAATGACAATAGGATTACTACCAATAACCGGAGTGCCTTTGCCATTTATAAGTTATGGTGGAAGTTCACTGATAACAAATATAATTATAATAGCTTTGATACTTAATATAAGCAATAAAGATAAACAATTAAGTTTTGGATAAGGAGAAAAAATGTACATCAAACCAATTCAAATAGGAGATATAGAAATAGCAAACAACATATTTTTAGCACCAATGGCTGGAATAACAGATAAATCATTTAGAAAAATTGTAAAGAAGTATTCAAATCCAGGGTTAGTTTATACTGAAATGGTAAGCAGTAGAGCCATATGCTATGATGATCAAAAAACTTGGAATTTAATTAATCAGGAAAATGAAAAAAGACCAGTTGCTGTGCAAATTTTTGGAAGTGAGCCAGATATTATGGCAAAAGCCGCAAAAAAAATCGAAGATAAGGCAGATATAATAGACATAAATATGGGATGTCCAGCGCCAAAAGTGGTAAAAAACGGAGATGGAAGTAAGCTTTTATTAAATTTAGATTTGGCAGAAGAAATAGTGAGTAAAGTTGTAGAGGCTGTAAAAAAACCTGTTACAGTAAAACTCAGAAAAGGTTGGGATGATGAAAATAATGTAGCAGTAGAAATGGCAAAAAGAATAGAAAGAGCAGGAGCAAAGTTAATTACAATACATGGAAGAACAAGAAAAGATTTCTATTCAGGACATGTTGATTTAGATACAATTAAACAAGTAAAGTATAGTGTAAGTATTCCTGTTATAGGAAATGGAGATGTAAAAATAGCTCAGGATGCAATTAAAATGTTTGAATATACTTCGGTAGATGGGATTATGATAGGAAGAGCAAGTTTAGGTGCTCCGTGGCAGATAGGAAATATAATAGAGGAATTAGAAGAAAAGCCTATAACTAATTTTTCTAATGAAGATAAATTAAATATAATGTTAGAGCATATTAATTTAGAATTAGAGGAAAAAGGAAGTTATATTGGAATAAGAGAAATGAGAAAGCATTTATGCTGGTATTTAAAAAATCTAAAAAATTCTAGTGCTGTAAGGCAGGAAATAAACCAAATAGAAAATGTAGATAAATTAGTACAGGTACTTAAAGCATATTTTTCAAGCCTATGAATAAAATAGACCAGAACAGTTTGTTCTGGTCTATTTATAGATAGGAGTGGATTTTATGAAAAAAATAATACCTATAATTGCATTGATTGTAATTATAATTTTAATCATATTTTTTGTAAAAAGTGATTATAAAATATTTAAAAAACGGTAATAATATGAGTAATAAATCAGCTGATGAAATTAAAGAATATATTTTAAATATTAGTTCGTATGAAGCAGAAGTAGAAATCAATGTAATAAGCAATAAAAATCAAAACAAATACAAAGCAAAACAGCAATTTGTAAAAGAAGATAATTTATATAAACAGGAAATAATAGGACCAGAAAACATAAAAGGAGTAATTTTTTCGTATGATGGCAAAAATTTAAAGCTTGAAAATACTAAATTAGGTTTAAACAAAATCTATGAGGATTACAAATATATAGGTAGTAATGATTTAAGCTTAATACAGTTTGTAAATGACTATAATGACGTCGAAGAAAAATCTTTTCAAGAAAAAGACGGGAATGTTATTCTAGAATTAAAAATAAAAAATGGAAACAAATATAGAACTTATAAAAAATTATATGTAGATAAACAGAGAGGCGTGCCAACAAAAATGGAAATTCAAGATGTATCACAAAACATAATAATTTACATATTATATAATGAGATAAAAATAAATAATTTGCAAAAAGAGGATATTTTAGCTTTTAAGCTAAGTATAGAAAATCAAGATATATAAATCTATCTTGAACTTAAAAAAGCAAACCATATTTTTACCCTAATATTTAAAATTATATAGATAAGTGGGAGTGAATATAAATGGTTATCAAAAGGGGAGATATGTTTTATGCAGATTTAAGTCCAGTAATAGGTTCAGAACAAGGAGGCATAAGGCCAGTTATAGTTATTCAAAATAATATAGGAAATAAATATAGCCCAACAGTTATTGTGTCGGCAATAACTTCACAAATGAATAAAAACAAATTACCAACACATATAGAGCTAGATTCAACAGAATTTGGCTTAAAGTCCGATTCTGTAATACTTGCAGAACAGATAAGAACAATAGATAAAAGTAGATTAAAGGAAAAAATAGGACATATTGATGATACGATTGTAATGAAAAAAATAAATGATGCACTAGGTGTAAGCTTTGGATTAGAATAGCTTATAGAAGAAATAAAATGCTGGAATACATCTGCCAAAAGATATTTAAAAGAATTAGAAAAAATTTTAGATTTAGCTGATAATATTGAATAAGAATATCAAAAAAAACGAATAATATTACAAATGATAAAAGTAGATAATGAATTAACAAAAGAAGCAGAAAAATTATTTAAAGAAATGGAAGGAAAGATGGAGAATTAAATTCTTCATCTTTGTTGTTAGTATGAGAATATGATTATTAAAATTTTAATTGGTTTATTATCAGGTTTTGTAAGTGGTTTATTTGCTGCAGGAGGAGGAATGATAGTAGTACCTGCATTAATACATTTATTAAAAATTGAAGATGCAAAGGCCAGAGCTACATCTGTATTTGTAATTTTGCCAATGGTTGTAGCAAGTGGAATATTTTATTATAATAGCAATTATATTGATTGGGGCATTGCTATAAAATGTGCAATCGGTGGAATTTTCGGAGGATATTTAGGTTCAAAGCTTTTAAAAAAATTACCGACAAAAGTTTTGCAAATTGCATTTACATGTTTTTTAATATATGTTTCTACAAAAATGATTTTTAATTGTTAATAGAAGGGAATGAAGATGTTAGAGATATTAACAGGATTTATATCAGGAATAGTAAGCGGAACAGGTATGGGTGGGGGAACGATTCTAATACTAATACTTTCATTATTTATGGGAGTAGACCAACACATAGCCCAGGCTACTAATTTGGTGTTCTTTGTTCCAACTGCAATAACTGCAGTTATTGTATCAATAAAATCAAAACAAATAGAATGGAAGGTGGGCGTTCCTATTGCGATTTTGGGAATAGTAGGGGCGATAATAGGAGCTAAAATATCTATAAATATGGATGTTGCGGCTCTAAAAAAATATTTTGGAATTTTTTTGGGGCTAATTGCTTTATATGAAATATATTCAATCGTAAAATCGTGCATAGATTTTAGACGAAAAAGAAATAATAATAATAAATAGGAGGTAGTAATTATGAAATTTGTAAGAGGTATGATAGTGGGTGCAACATTAGGTGCAGGAATTGCTATGATGTACACAGAAGGAATGGTAAGCAAAAAAGCTATAATGAAAAAGGGTAAACAATTTGCAAAAAAAATAGGGAAATTTTAATTTCCCTATAAGAATTTATATATGGCTTCTGCAAAACCTGCATTTTCAACATTATTTTTCGTTACATATTTTGCAACAGATTTTAAATCATCATAAGAATTAGCGACAGCTACTCCGATTCCAGAATTTTTAATCATATCATAATCATTTAAATTATCACCAACACTCATCATTTCAGAACGATTAATATTAAGATAATTCCCCAATATATTTAAAGCTGTGTTTTTATTAGTTTTTTTAGGGCTAATATCTAAATATTCATACTCTTTATCAATAATAAAATCTTTATAAATTCCACGTTTTTTAATAAGATGCATAGAAACATTTATTTTTTTTGCGATATTTGATTTTACATCTTCCAAAGAATTATCACTAGAGATAATCAGTTGAGACACATTTATTTTGTTATTAATAATGTATTTTTGAATATCATCAACAATTGTAAAATTTATTGATGGGTTTTCTTCATATAATTTATAATTTCTAAGGTCCATATAAGCAAGATTTTCAGTAATGATATCATTATTTGTATAAATGTGAATATGTAAGTTATTGGCTTTTGCGATTTCTATTGAAGTATTTAATTCATGCTGACTTAAAAAACTGGTGTAAATTACTTTGTCTGTTTTTAAATCTATGATTTGATTCCCATTCCCAAAGATACCGTAATTTGCGTTAAATTCATTACAAATATCTTTAACAATAGGGTAAGTCTTACCTGTACATATAACAAAATCAAGACCATTACTATTTATTTTATTAATGGCCTTAAAATTTTCTTCATTTATTTTATTATTTTTATCAATGATAGTGCCATCAAGGTCACTTGCAACTAACTTAATCATAATAAAACCTCACACAAAACATATTATACCATATTATGTAAAATGTGTCAAAATGTGCGTAGATTTTTTGACAACCAATGAATGAAAACATTACTTATTTATAATACCCAAAATTTCAGGATAGATGGTTTCGGCATTTTTTTTCCAATTGCTTATTAGCTTTTGAGCTTGGTCTCTAGAGCCGGCAAACACTTGCAAATTAAATATTATATTATTGTTTTCAACAATTTTAAAATTGACAGTATAGCCATTATCATCATTTGGCATAAAATCAGCAGTAATAGAAGAGCTATTTGAAATATCTTTTAGATTACTTTTCAAATTATTATCTACTTTAAATTTTAATATTCCAGGAATTAGGTCTTTTACTAATTCTAATGTATCTTTTCCAAGAGGGGTAAGTTCATAAAAGGATTTTCCAGATTTATCATAATTTATAATATATCCATTTTCAATTAAGTCTAATAAGAATTGTTGAAAATAAAAATAATTCATATTTTCAATAGAAAGGACTAATTCAAAAAGTGCAATATTTGTAATAGGTTCAGAGATTTTTGCTAATATATATAAAATTAAAGCTTTATTTTCTGCTAAAGTTTCACTATCAGAAGTAAGTTTCATAGATTACATCCTTTCAAAAAATATTTCCTAACACATTATAGCATAGATTCCGTATAAAAACAACAGTAAGCCATAATTCGATAAAACCTCCTATTTTTCTCCGAAGGAAACTTGTAAAAAAAATAGAATATGTTTAAGAGATAACAAAAGGAGGAAGAGTTATGAAATTTACATATGATAGCCAATTTAAAATATTAACATTAATAATTACAGAAGAAATAGATCATTATACTGCAGACAAGATAAGGAATAGAACAGATTTTGAAATTCAAAAATATATGCCAAAGGAGTTGATTATTGATTTTGCAAATGTTTCATTTATGGATAGTGCAGGAATTGGGATGATAATTGGAAGATATAAAACAATGAGCATGTTTGGTGGAAAAACATATATGAAAAATGTATCAAGAGGTGTACGAAAAATATTTGAAATGACAGGAATTTTAAAAATAATACCAATAATAGAAGGAGGAACAAAAAATGAAAAATGTATATGATAACCAAATGAAATTAGAATTTATAAGTAAACCCGAAAATGAAGCTTTTGCAAGAATTGCAGTTGCAAGTTTTGCAGCACAATTAGACCCTACAATAGAGGAAATTTCTGATATAAAAACTGCAGTTTCAGAAGCGGTGACGAATTCTATAATACATGGGTATGACAACGAGGAAGGAGTTGTAAAAATAGAAGCAGTATTAATTGGTAAAACAATAGAAATAACGATTATTGATAATGGAAAAGGAATAGAAAATATAGATAAAGCACGAGAGCCTCTTTATACTTCTAAGCCAGAGTTAGAAAGGTCAGGAATGGGATTTACCATAATGGAAAGCTTTATGGAAGATTTGAAAATAGAATCAAGACTTGGTGAAGGTACAAAAGTTATTATGAGAAAGACTATAAAATAAGGAGAAATCTTAAAATATGTATGATACAAATGAAGAGTATATAAAAGAGGCAATTAATGGTTCTAATGAAGCTATGGAAAATATTATAAATAATAACCAAGGACTTGTTTGGAACATAGTAGCAAGATTCTCTGGAAGGGGTTATGAAAAAGAAGAATTGTATCAAATAGGTGCAATAGGTTTAATTAAAGCAGTAAAAAGATTTGATTTTAGCTTCGGAGTAAAGTTCTCTACATATGCTGTCCCATACATAATGGGAGAAATTAAAAGATTTATAAGAGATGATGGACCAATAAAAATTAGTAGAAGTATAAAAGAATTAAATAGTAAAATAAATGAACTTCAAAATAAAAATCTTAAAGAAGCAGGACAAGAACTTTCTGTAAAGGAAGTAGCACGAAAATTAAATGTTTCTAAAGAAGAGGTAGCTGTTGCAATAGAATCGGCAAGACCACTAGAATCAATAAATGAAGAGGCATATAACGAAGAAAATGGAGAAAGTAAAATATCAAAAATAAGCAATAAAGAAGATGATGTGAATAAACTTATAAATAGATTAACTATAAATAGATTAATACAAGAATTAGATGAAAGAGAAAAAAAGATAATAATACTTAGATATTTTAGAGAAAAGACACAAACAGAAGTAGCAAACTTGCTAGGAATTAGCCAAGTACAAGTATCTAGAATAGAAAAAAAGATTTTGAATTCCATGAGAACCAAAATTGCAAATTAGCTTTTAGGAGGAATAGGTGTGATAAGAAAAATTATTGTATATATTTTTGCTTTTGTTTCTATTTGCCTGATATTGCCTGTACTTTTAGTAAAAGACAAGCCAACAGAAGATGTAGTAAAGCTAGATGGAGAAGTAGCTGGGACGAAAGAGGTTAAAAATAGTATAGCAAATAATCCGACTATTAAATTATTACATTTAAGCACAGGCGAAGTAGAAGAAATAGATTTAGAAATATATTTATATGGAGTAGTATCAGCAGAAATGCCTGCAACTTACCATGAAGAAGCTTTGAAGACACAAGCAATTGTTGCAAGAACATATACGATGTACAAAATAAAAAATGAGCCAAAACACGACAATGCAGATATTTGCGATACTTCCACATGTTGTCAAGCATATATCACTAAAGAAGAAAGATTAGCAAAGTGGAAAGAAGAGGAACGCGAAGCTAATTGGAATAGAATCATAGAAGCAGTAGACAGTACCAAAGGCAAAGTAATTACATATAATGGAGAAGTTATAAATGCCTTTTTCCATGCAAATAGTGGTGGAAAAACAGAGATTGCATCAAATGTATGGGGTGGTAAAGATTACCCATATTTGCAAGTAGTTTCAACAGAAGGAGAAACGGAGTATACACAATATAGTTCAACTGTTATTTTAAGCAAAGAAGAATTACTAGAAAAGTTAAAAGAAAATCATCCTGATATACAGATTGATTTTAATAATGAAAATGCAATAGAAATATTAGAATATACAGAAGGAGAAAGAGTAAAAACTGTAAGGTTTGGAAACATTGAAATTTCAGGAGTGGAGGCAAGGCAAACATTTGGCTTAAAATCTGCAAATTTTGATTTAGTATTTGGAGAAAATATAATATTTAATGTTAGAGGATATGGACACGGAGTAGGGCTTAGTCAAACAGGTGCAAATAGTATGGCAAAAGAGAATAAAAATTATGAAGAAATAATTAAACATTTTTATTCTGGTGTAGAGATTCAAAATATTTAAAGAATAATTATACAAAATAAGGGAATAATTTTACTAAAGATAAAATTTAAGGAGGAATATATTTTGAGTAGAACATATAGAAGCCGTTTTAGGACCAGATTATATTTATTAGGAACGATGCTAATTGTAGCAGTTATTGCTTTAATAATACTGTTTTCAGTTTATAACAAGAGATTAGAAGAGGCAAGAAAAATAACTTTAAGTCAAGCAGAAGAATTTACAAATTTATTTACTGCTAATGAAAAAATGGATAATGAAAGTGTTGAACAAGCAAGTACTGATTTAAATAAGACCATTAGCCAAGCTATTGCTGACATGCAAATGGAAGAACAAAACGATAATGAAGAAGAAACTGTAATTAGCAAAACCCAAGAAGAAATAGCAGAGCCAGTAGAAGTTATAGAAGAGAAAAAGGAGCTTTGCTTCGAATCTCCTGTAGAAGGGGAAATTACTAAAGACTTTGCAAGAGAAACCTTAATTTTTTCAGAAACTTTACAAGAATGGACAGTGCATAATGGAATAGATATAAAGGCGGATAGAACTACTGTTGTAAAAGCTGCAGAAGAAGGGACAGTAAGTGCAATAAACAATGACCCAAGATATGGATTAACAGTAATTATAGAGCATAGTGATGGATTTAAAACAATTTATTCAAATTTATTGACAAGTGAATTTGTACAAGTAGGAGAAGTAGTACAAAAAGGACAGTCAATTGGAACTGTAGGAAATTCAGCACCTTTTGAAATCGCAGACCAAGCACATTTACATTTTGAAATGATGATAAATAACGAATATGTAGACCCAACTATGTATTTACAATAATAATTGATTTCCCGTTACATGGAAACCGCCCTCCTAATGGAGGGCGGTTATCATAACGTTTTAATTTTTCTTATCATCTTTCATAACTTCTTTTATTGCGCCTAAACTAGAAAGTGCTTTTGTCGCTTCAAAAGGAATAAAGACTTTGTTTGCATTTCCTTTTGCGACTTCTTCTAATGCTTCTAAAGATTTTATCTGAATAAGTTTATCATCTGGATTAGCTTTTTTGATTGAATCATAAACCATTTGAATTTCTTGAGCTTTTGCGACTGCAACTTCACGAATAGCTTCAGCTTCACCTTTTGCTCTTCTTATTCTAGCTTCTTTGTCAGCTTCAGCATCTAAAATAGCAGCTTCTTTTCTACCTTCAGCAATAGTTATAGCGGCTTGTTTTTCTCCTTCTGCTTGTAAAATAGCAGCTCTTTTATTTCTTTCTGCATTCATTTGCTTTTCCATTGCATCTCTAATATCTGCTGGTGGGTTGATATCTTTAATTTCAACTCTGTTTACTTTACATCCCCATTTATCTGTTGCTTCATCAAGTAAAATTCTTAATTGATTATTAATTAAATCTCTTGAACTAAATGTAGAGTCTAAGTTCATCTTACCAACTATATCACGAATTGTAGTAATTGCTAAATATTCGATACCTTTCTTTAAAGATTGAATTTCGTATACAGCTTTAGCTGGATCTGTTATTTGAAAGAATACAACTGTATCAATTACAATTGTAACGTTATCTTCTGTAATTACTCCTTGTGGTGGAATATCCATTGTTTGTTCCTTTAAACTTACAACACTTCTTACATGGTCGACAAATGGAACAATAATTGTAAGTCCTGCATCAGCAACCTTATGAAATTTACCAAGTCTTTCTATGATATAAACTTCAGACTGCTTTACAACCTTGATGCTTTTAAATGCTATTATTAATATAATAACTAAAAAAATTATTAAATATAACATTTCTTTCCTCCTTTTAATATTTTAAAATATATATTTAAAAAAACTAATAACAAAATTAATGTAAAAGTGATGAATTAACGGGTGCAACTAATAATTTGACCCCATCTATTTTTAAAATTTTTACTTTTTGACCAATTTTTAACTCAATATCAGTATCTGATTGTGCAGACCAAAGTTCTCCATTTACTTTTACCTGACCGATTGAATTAGGTAAAATATCCATTGTCACTATACCAACCTTATTAATAAGTGAAAATGCATTTGTTTTAACATCATCATCTTTTGAAATGAACTTGTTGACTAGTGGTTTTGTAAGCGGAATTAATATACATGAAGATATAACAAACACTAAAGTCTGAATAAAAAGATTGTCAGTAAATAAACTAACTACCATAGCAAGAAGTGCGCTAACTCCTAACCAAAATACCAGAAAGCCTACCGTAATTATTTCTACAATAAAAAATATTCCTGCAGCAATAAGCCAAATATACCACATATAATGACCTCCCTAAAGTTAATTCCTTTATAATTATACTATATAATATAAGAAAAATAAAGAGTTTTCACACATTTTTATATATAATTTTATTAGATAATGAAATTTTCCTAAAATCTGTTATATACATGTGTCGCTAGTGTATCTATATATTATAAAAGTTCCAATATATGCAAATATATTGGAACTTTTGGTTAATCTTTATTTAATATAAGTTTTGATATATCATAGATTAATTTCATTTTGTCTGGTGGACAATCTTTAAGCAAATCAGAAAAATCACTATCTAAATAATTAGAAGACAAAGTAGATGCACCAGTCAAAATTTCATCTTCAGAAACTCCTAAAGCTATACAAATTTCTGATAATCGTTTTAAATTGATTGGCATAGAACCTCTTTCTAACCTACTTAAGAAAGCAACAGAAAGATCTAAACGTTCTGCTAATTTTTCTTGAGTTAAATTTTTATCTAATCTTGCATTTTTTATTCGTTGTCCAATAACGGTAAAATCTAAAGCCATAAATAACACCTCTTGAACTTGAATATAACATTATGATTTAAAATTTAACAGAAATATATCAGTAAATATTTACTAACAGTAAAGTTTATATATTTTATTTCGGCAACTGTTGGCAAATTAATATGCCAACAGGGACGGGGATTTTTGGCACATTGACTATATAAAATATTTTTTGCTGTTGAAAAAAATTAACAAAAAACTTCTTTGACTTTTTCCAAAATTTGTGCTATAATAAAAAAGGTTTAGAAAAGAAATATTCATAGAAGGAGTGACGAAATATATGTTTAATATAGGAGATAAAGTTGTATACCCAATGCACGGAGCAGGCGTAATAGAAGGAATAGAAGAAAAAAATATTTTGAATGAAAAGCAATCATATTACATAATAAAAATGCCAGGCGAAGTAAAGGTTATGATTCCTACAGCTAAAGCAGAAGACGTTGGCGTAAGAGATATTATAGATTCAGAAACAGCAGGAAAAGTGTTTAAAGTCCTAGAAACAGATTCTACAGAAATGTCTATGAATTGGAATAAAAGATACAGAGATAATATGGACAAAATGAAAAGTGGAGATATTTACGAAGTTGCAGATGTAGTTAGAAATTTAAGCTTTAAACAAAAAGAAAAAGGTCTTTCTACAGGTGAAAAAAAGATGCTTTTAAATGCAAAACAAATTTTAGTAAGTGAACTTACTTTAGCACAAAATTTAAATCAAGATCAAGTAGAAGAAACAGTTAATAATACAATTAACCATTCTTTTGAAGAATATAGTAAACTTCATTTAACACCAGCAGATGGAAATGTTGTTAAAAAATTTATTCCATTTGATTCTATTTAATTTTAAATAAAGCATAAAAAGGGCATTAGGCAATCTAATGTTCTTTTTTGATTGTATAATGAAGGAAAAAATCATTAACTGTCGAATAATATATTATGTAAAAGAAAGGTGCAAAAAATGATACGATATAGTGAAGATTTAGTCGAAGAAGTTAGAAATTCAAATAATATAGTAGACATTATATCTCAGTATGTCATATTAAAAAAGAGGGGCAGAAATTATATAGGATTATGCCCTTTTCATAGGGAAAAAACTCCTTCTTTTTCTGTTTCGCCAGATAAACAGATATTTCATTGCTTTGGATGTGGAGTAGGAGGATCAGTTTTCAACTTTGTAAGTAAAATTGAAAATATAAGCTTTAGAGAAAGTATAGAAAGATTAGCAGATAGAGCTGGAATTATGCTTCCAAAAGTAGGAACTGAAGAGGAATTAAAAAAACAGAAATTAAAAGAAAAAATATATGAAATAAATGAAAAAGCAGCTGAATTTTATCATAATAATTTATATACTTCAAATGCTAAATTAGGACAAGAATATGTAAAGAAAAGAAAACTAAATAATAAAACTTTAAAGGACTTTAAAATTGGTTTCGCAGGCTTAAATGATAGTATATATGATTATTTAAAAAAATTAGGATATAAAGACGAAGAAATTTTGGCATCAAAATTAGTTAGAAAAGGCGATAATAATAGATACATAGATTTATTTAGAAATAGATTAATATTCCCAATATTTGATATTAGAAATAGAGTAATTGCTTTTGGAGGAAGAGTTCTAGATAATGGATTGCCTAAATATATTAATTCACCAGATACGATTGTATATAATAAAGGAAGAAACTTATATGCATTAAATATTGCAAAAAAAGAAACTTTACAAAATATAATAATTGTAGAAGGTTATATGGACTGTGTATCTTTACACCAAAGGGGAATAACAAATGTAGTAGCATCATTAGGAACTGCGCTTACAGAAGCTCAGCGGAAGGTTGCTAAAAACTTATTCTGACAAAATAATAATTTCATATGATTCAGATGGAGCAGGACAAGCAGCAACGTTAAGAGGCTTAGAGATACTAGTAAATATTGGATGCGATGTTAGAATATTGCAAATGCAAGGAGCAAAGGACCCCGATGAATTTGTAATAAAATATGGAAATGCTAAATTCAATTTACTTATACAAAATGCAATTTCACTAGTAGAATTTAAAATAAAAGTTTTAAAAAAAGATTTAGATTTGCAAAATGTAAATGACAAAATTAAATTTTTAAAGGAAACAGCAAATGTTTTAAGCAAGATAGAAAGTAAAATAGAGCAAGAGCTTTATATAAGTAAAATTGCGACAGAATATGATATTTCTAAAGAAGCAATTTATGCTGAGATAAACAAATTATCTTTAAAAACTCAAAATGCTACAATATTGGAAAAACCAAAACAGATAGCGAAAATAAAAACAGAAAAGAAAACAATTTCTGAAACAGAAGCAAATAGAGAAAACATAATAATATCATTACTATTAAAAAATGGAATTGCAACATATAACATTATTAAAGGAAAAATTCTAATAGAAGATTTTAAATCTGAAGAAAACAAAGCAATAGTAAGAAAACTCTTTGAAGAATTTGAAAACGATGTACAAGAGATTAATGTTTTGAATTTGTTTGAAGAAGAGGAATTAATTAACAAAATTACAGAAATACTATCTAATGATTATGATTTACAAGATGAAAAAAAATCCTTAAACGACATTATAAATATTTATGAAAAGGACAGACTAACCAATAGAAGAAACGAAATAATTGAACAAATTGCTACAGGAAATGTAGATAATATAGAAAAATTAGAAAGTGAACTTCAAGAAATTCTTAAGAAGCTAACCCCAAAAAAGTAGGAGGGTAAATGGGTATGGAAGAAAATAAAAAAGAAGAAAAAGTAGAGCAAAATAAAAATGTTAATGAAATTTTAAAAAAAGCAAAAGAAAAAGGAAAAATAACTTATGGCGAATTAGCAATGCAACTTGGAGAAGCTAACCCAGATGAGATAGATAAGGTCTTTGAAGCAATGGAAGATTTAGGTGTTGATGTATTAAAAGATGAAATTGAAGAACCTGACCTAAAAGACTTAGAAAGTGTTGAAGATGTAAAGATTGAAGACATTGATGAAATGAACTTTGATGGAATAAACATCGATGATCCTGTTAGGATGTATCTAAGAGAAATTGGAAAAATACCATTACTTAGTTTTGACCAAGAACTAGAACTTGCTAAAGAAATATTAAATGGGTCAGAAGAGGCAAAACAAAAACTTTCAGAATCAAATTTAAGATTAGTTGTTAGTATCGCAAAAAAATATGTTGGTAGAGGAATGCTATTATTAGATTTAATACAAGAAGGAAATATGGGATTAATAAAGGCAGTAGAAAAATTTGATTATACAAAAGGATATAAATTTAGTACTTATGCAACTTGGTGGATTAGACAAGCTATTACAAGAGCAATTGCAGACCAAGCAAGAACAATAAGAATACCAGTTCATATGGTAGAAACGATAAACAAATTAATCCGTACATCAAGACACTTGCTTCAGCAATTAGGAAGAGAACCAACTCCAGAAGAACTAGCTCAAGAAATGGAAATGCCACTTGACAAAGTTATCGAAATTCAAAAAATAGCACAAGATCCAGTTTCATTAGAAACACCAATAGGAGAAGAAGATGACAGCCATTTGGGAGATTTTATACAAGATGAAGATAGCCCTGCACCACAAGATTCAGCAGCATACACCTTACTAAGAGAACAGCTAGAAGATGTAATGAAAACTTTAACTCCTAGAGAAGCAAAAGTTTTAAAATTAAGATTTGGATTAGATGATGGAAGAACAAGGACATTAGAAGAAGTAGGCAAAGAATTTAATGTAACTCGTGAGAGAATAAGACAAATAGAAGCAAAAGCATTAAGAAAACTAAGACATCCAAGCAGAAGTAAAAAATTAAGAGATTATATGAGCTAATTCTGCCAGTGGGGACGGGGAATATTGGCACAATTTATGTATTCACAAAGAACAGACTCCTTTCATATAATATAGCGAAATATGAAAGGAGTTTATTTTTATGAATAATTATGAAATAATGATGAATGGAAATGTAAAAATTGGAGAATATGCTCCAGATTTTGAAGCAGAAACCACAATGGGAAATATAAAATTATCAGATTATAAAGGGCAATGGGTTGTTTTATTTTCTCATCCTCGGAGATTTTACCCCCGTATGAGCATACAATTTGGGGAAATATCAGAAACGCTTGATATTGCTTAACATTTCTTTAATCGATAACTTACTCTAAAATGAACAAAAATTGCCACAAAATCGATCGTGAGGCGACTGATTAGGAAGATTTAGCAATCATAATTAAAGATGAGTGGATATGTAAGTAGTGTACATTCAATTACCGAAAAGCCTAATAATGAAACAATAACAGAGATTACTAACTTTGATTCTAAAAAAGTAGTAGGATTATATGCACAGTAAATGTTAAAAATCTTTGACAAAGTTCTAAAGACTTTTGTTAGAGGTTTTACAGTAACACTTATATAATTGTATCTGAAAGGGGGAAGAATATGAAATTAGGAGAAAATATTTTTAAATTATGAAAAGAAAAATTAAAGTTATAAAATACTAGCTATGAAAGGCTAGTATTTTGCTATATGTTGAAAAAAAACAGAAAATCTGCTATTATGTTATTATATTATAGACAAATAAAATTTAT
>SAMEA3663267__coassemble_190_pt1 | contig 20452 bp, 12 predicted proteins | sample SAMEA3663267__metabat2_low_PE_011 | metagenome-assembled genome bin SAMEA3663267 (sample SAMEA3663267) | pig gut metagenome | biome: pig gut; feature: pig-associated habitat; material: faeces | place: China | collected 2013 | reverse complement strand
GACCCCAATTTTCAAATTAGTAGCTCCACGTGTCGGTTGCACTTTTCTTTTCGTGTTTTAGCCTAAGAAAAGAAAATGTCCAACCGACATCAAGATGGAGAGGATTATATATTAATTAGTCTGAAATGCAACTAAATATTTACAAAAAACCTTGACTTTCTACAAACATAAATTGTAAAATGATTTCGAAATCAAAAGAAGAAAGGATGATTTAAATGAAGAAAAACAAAGGTATAACACTAATTGCTTTAGTAATAACAATAATAGTAATGTTAATATTAGTAGTAGTGACAATAAGAATATCAACAAATGGTGGGCTATTTGATTATGCAGGAAAAGCAGCAAGGGAGACAAAAGATGCGATTGCAGATGAAAAAGACATAGCAGATGGAAAAATAACAATAGGAGGAGTGAGATATAACAGCATAGATGGGTATATAGCAAGTTTAAGTGAAGAACATGGATGGATAAGAGCAGGAGATACAGTCAGCTGTAACCATTGCCAAACAACATTTACAATAGGGCAAAAGGTAAACTATACAGCAGGAGGTAAAGCAAGTACTACTATATCTGCAGAAAAAAGTGGATGGACTTCTGAACAAGAAATAAGTAAAGATGAAACGATAACATGGGTAGTTCTAGGAATAGAAGACACAAATAAAAATGGAACAAATGAAACTTTGCTACTTACAACTTTGGCACCAACAACAGAGAGCATATATTTAAAAGGAGCAGCAGCATATAATAATGGGCCAAAAGAAATAAATAGGATGTGCAAAGAACTATATGGAACAGAAGCAAGGGGAATGACGATAGAAGATGTAAATAATTGTTTAGCATATACACCACCAGGAGGAATGTATGATGATGGTATTAGTTTTAATTATCAAACAACAAACAATTTTACAACAAAATTAAATGAGTTAGGAAGTGTATGGGAAAGTTTAAAAGAAAAAGGGACAAATACACCAGACGGAGTAAATACAGAAGAAGCATTAGGAAATTATGAGCTAAATGGATATTATTATAAAGTATCTGTAGATGGAACATACCTAGTATATCCAGCAGATACAATAGATAAAACACATACAATAACAGAAACAACAAGGAACCTAATATTTGGAGCTACAAATAATAATTACTACTGGCTGGCTTCCAATGGGTGCTATGCCACTCCAAATAATGCAGGATTTGGCATTGGACATGTGGTGTCCGGATATACTCACTCGTTCGATACCTACTTCACTTCGGATGGCAATTCTTACCGCGATAAATATTCTCTTCGCCCTGTAGTTCCTCTAATATCTAATATACCTACAGCTGTTGTAACTACATCAGAATAAGGCAGTTAAAATTTAATATTACAAAAGGTTTTGAATAAAAGCCATAAAGAAGATATAGTACCTCATGAAAGATGGGAAGGATTTTAAGACGATACCAATATAAAAATAGCAATTCTTATAAAAGAGTTGCTATTTTCTTTTTAATCGTTATATAATGACTTCAAATAAGATGTAATAAGAAAGGAGCAAATAGTGGAAAATACTATACCAGATTTTTTAAAAGAAAAGTTAATTAACCAATATGGACAGAGTGAATTTGAAAAAATATTAGAAGGATATTTTATAAATAAGCCTGTTACATTAAGAGTAAATACAATAAAATCAAATATACAAGAAGTAAAAGAAGGATTAAAAAAAGAAAATATTAAATATGATGAAGTTAGTTGGTATAAAGATGCATTGATATTACCAGAAACAACAGAAGAAATTTTAAGAAAATTAAGTATTTATGAAGAAGGGAACATTTATTTACAAAGCCTATCTTCAATGATTCCACCTATTATATTAGAACCTAAAGAAAAGGAAAATATATTAGATATGGCTGCAGCACCAGGTGGAAAAACTACACAAATGGCAGCACTTTCGAACAACAAGGCATATATTACAGCATGTGAAATGAATAAAATAAGAGCAGAAAAATTAAAATACAATTTACAAAAGCAAGGTGTTGGAACTGTTAATGTAATGTTAGAAGATGCAAGAAGATTAAGCAATTTCTTCTCTTTTGATAAAATATTATTAGATGCTCCTTGTAGTGGAAGTGGTACAGATAATGTAAAACAAACAAATTTTACAAAAGAGTTAATTAAAAAATCCATAAAAGCACAAGAGCAATTACTAGATAAAGCGTTAAGAATATTAAAACCAGGTAAAACAATGGTATATTCTACCTGTTCAATATTAAAAGAAGAAAATGAAGAAATTTTAAACAAAGTCCTAAAAAAGCATAAAGCAAGTATTCAGCCAATAGAAAATTTATTAGATATTCCACAATTACCAGTGACTATAAAAGGCACTCTTTGCGTGAAGCCAACTGCTTTATATGAAGGATTTTTCGTAGCCAAGATAAAGAAAACGAGCTAATTTTTATCACAAGACTTACAATAAGGACATCTTGCACATTCTGAGTTTTGGTGCTTTAATTTTGACATACATATTTTTATAATAATTGCTATTAATATGGCAACTATTATAAAATTGGCTATGTTAAATATACCGATTTCTATTCTATGACCTATTTGGTAGACAATTGTAGCCAATAACCAAGCAAGACTTATTTCAAATGATATTACTTTTAAAAGTTCTTTTGTTCCACCAATTTCTTTTCTCATTGCAGCAAGTGCACCAAAGCAAGGAGCACTAAATAAATTAAATACCATAAATGCGTATGCTGATACTGATGTAAAAAATCCGAATGCTCCATTGTTATTTAATATAAAATTGGTATTTTGTAAATCTTCCGAAACACCTCCAATTACGGCCATTGAGGATACGACTTGTTCTTTTGCAACTAGTCCTTGAATTGCAGAAACAGTGACCTCCCAACTATTTGTACCAAGCATAGGTACAAATATCCAAGAAATTTTTTTGCCGATACTTGCTAAAATGCTATTTTCAATTCCAAGGTTATATTTTAAATCCCACGAAAATGACACTAAAAACCATACGATTATTGAACATATTAATATTACAGACCCTGCCCTTTTTATAAATGATATTATTTTATCAAAAACATCTTTTGAAACATATTTTAAGCTAGGTAGTTTATATTCAGGAAGCTCTGAAATGTATGTAGAAGAGGTATTCTTAAAAACAAATTTTTTCATAACTAATGCACTTATAATAATAATTACTATGGCAAAAAAATATAAAGAAGCGGAAATTATGCCAGAATTATTAGGAAAAAAGTAGCTTGTAAATAGTGCAATAATTGGGAGCTTAGCGCTACAAGGAATAAAAGGGGTAAGTATTGCGGTCATTTTTTTCTCATCATCATTTTCTATTATTTTTGAAGACATAATTCCAGGAACGCTACAACCAGAGCCCACAATAAAAGGTATTAAACTTTTTCCATTAAGCCCTATTTTTTTAAACAATTTATCTAGTAGCAAAGCTGTTCTAGACATATAGCCACTTGTTTCTAATATGGAAATACACAAAAATAAAATTATAAGCTGTGGGACAAAACTTAATACTGCGCCTACTCCGGTCATTATTCCATCTACAATAAGACTAATTATCAAGTTAGATATTTTGAAATTACTTAACCAATTGGATATAAATATTTTAAGACTATCGGTTATGTTGTTTATCAAATCTATAGTTGACTTTCCAACAACTCCAACAGATAAGTAATATATCAAAAACATTATTAACGCAAATAAGGGAAAGGCAATCCATTTGTTTAAAAAGATTTCATCTAATTTATCAGAAATAGTTTTTTCTTGAGCTATTTTATTTATACAAATTTCTCTTACCCTTTCTATATAGTTATACCTTTCAGTTGCAACTATTTCTTCTAAATCTGTATCATAATTATGGCTAGTTTCTTTTATAATATCAAAAAGAATAGGAAAATTATATTTAGAAAAATATTTATCTTCTTCTAGTATTTTTACGGCAACAAAACGTTTATATAAAAGATTAGAAGGAAGATTGTTTATTATTTTTATTATGCTATTTTCAATATTTGCATCATATATACCATAAGGAATTGGAGCTTTTGTTTTATCAATAGCAAAAATTAAGTCTTGTATCCCTGTAGCTTTTAGGGCAGAAATTTGGATAACTTCGGTTTTAAGTTCATAACTTAATTTTTGAATATCTATTTTAAGACCTCTTTTAGGGAGCATATCTGCCATATTTAAGGCAATTAAAACAGGAATCCCTAACTCAAGAAGCTGAGTTGTTAGATACAAGCTTCTTTCTAAAGAAGTTGCATCTACTATATTTATTATAAGGTCTGGGCTTTCGTTAAAAATAAATGCTCTTGCGACTTTTTCTTCTTCAGTATATGGGCTTAAAGAATATATACCAGGAAGGTCTACTATTTCGTGAGTAGTATTTTTTATAGTTCCACTTTTCTTTTCAATAGTTACTCCGGGCCAATTTCCTATTTTTGCATTCATTCCTGTTAGCAAATTAAATAATGTAGTTTTACCACTATTGGGATTTCCTACAAGAGCAATCTTCATTTTAAATCACAATCCTTTCTAATACTTAAGATTTGGTTGAAAAAGAATTAAATCTTGGGACTTCTATTATTTCCACATCTATGCAATCCAAGTCAGCTTTTCTAAGGCAAAGCTCATAACCTCGCAAAATGATATCTATTGGGTCACCCATTGGTGCAATTTTTTTTATAGAAACAATTACTCCTCGAGTAATACCCATATCTAAAAGGTGTCTTTTAATTGATTTATTTGAAATATTAATACTTATTACTTTAGCTACTTGTCCGATTTTTAAATCAGATAATTTACAATTTAATTTTTTTTCTACCATATTTCCTCCATCCTAAATGTTAAACAAACTATGATTACTTGACTTTTTGCCTTTTTGAATTTATAATTTTACAAGAAATAATATGCAGGTATTTTAAAAATATGAAAAATTAAATTTAGGAGGGAAAGATGATAAACACAGTAGGAGTAACCTTAAGATTTGGAAAAAGAGTTCTATTTGAAGATGTAAATATAAAATTTACAAAAGGGAATTGTTATGGACTAATTGGCGCAAATGGTGCAGGTAAATCAACATTTTTAAAGATTTTGTCTGGAGAAATTGAACCAAGTAAAGGTGAAGTATCAATAGAAAAAGGTGCAAGACTTTCTGTATTAAAACAAGACCACTTTGCATACGAAGATTATACAATTATAGATACAGTTATTATGGGGAATGAAGAACTATACAAAATAATGAAGCAAAAAGAAGAAATATATGCTAAACCAGACTTTAGTGAAGAAGATGGAATAAAAGTAGCTAAGTTAGAAGAAAGATTTTTAGATTTAGATGGTTGGAATGCAGAAGCAGATGCTGCAACATTATTAAACAATTTAGGAATCCCAGCAGTAGACCACTATAAACTAATGAAAGAAATTGAAGCAAAAGATAAAGTAAAAGTTCTTCTTGCACAGAGTTTATTTGGTAATCCAGATATATTACTACTAGATGAGCCTACAAATGACTTAGACTTAAAAAGTATAGAATGGCTACAAGAATTTTTAATAAATTTCGAAAACACAGTTATAGTAGTATCACATGATAGATATTTCTTAAATAAAGTGTGTACACATATTGCAGATGTTGATTTTGGAAAGATTAAAGTATATCCAGGAAACTATGATTTTTGGTATGAATCAAGTCAATTAGCATTAAAACAAGCTAAAGAAGCAAATAAGAAAAAAGAAGAAAAAATAAAAGAATTACAAGAATTTATTGCAAGATTTAGTGCAAATGCTTCAAAATCAAAACAAGCAACATCAAGAAAAAAATCATTAGAAAAAATAGAATTGGAAGAAATAAAAGCTTCAAACAGGAAATATCCATATATTGATTTCAAACCAGATAGGGAGCCAGGCAAAGAAATATTAACTGTTAAAAATATATCAAAAACAATAAATGGTGTAAAGGTATTAGATAATATTTCTTTTGCAGTAAAAGCAGATAATAAAATAGCAGTTCTAGCAGATAACGAGATGGCAACAACTACCTTGTTTCAAATAATCGCAGGTGAATTAGAGCCTGACCAAGGAGAAATTATTTGGGGACAAACCATTACAAAAGACTATTTTCCAAAAGATAATAGCTACTTATTTCAAAGAGATGAAGCATTAGTAGACTGGCTAAGGAAATATTCAAAAGACCCAGATGAAACGTATGTTAGAGGTTTTTTAGGAAGAATGCTATTTTCAGGAGATGAAGCATTAAAAAATGTAAAGATTCTATCTGGAGGGGAAAAGGTAAGATGTGTTCTTTCAAAATTAATGCTTTCTGGTGCAAATTTCTTAATATTTGATGAACCAACGAACCATTTAGATATGGAAAGTATAACAGCTTTAAATGAAGGAATGAAAAAATTTAAAGGAAATATGATTTTTACATCACATGACCATCAATTAATGCAAACAGTTGCAGATAGAATTATAGATATAAGAAAAGATAAAGTAATAGACAGAGAATGTACATATAATGAATATCTAGGGATATAGGAACAAAAATTCTTGCAAAATTCTAAATGTTAATATATAATTCAATTAAATAAATGACAAAAGAGAAAAGGAGGAATTTTATGAAGAAATCAAATTCTAATCAAATATCTTGGGAGTATAATAAAGGAATAACACTTATAGCATTAATCATAACAATTATAATAATGTTAATTCTAGCAACTGTAACAATAAAGATTTCATCACAAGGAGGATTATTTGAATATGCAGGAAAGGCAACTCGTGAAACAACAATTACTCAGGAGAGAGAACAAATTCAAGAGGCCTATGTATATGCTTCTTCTAATAGCTTAACAGGAGAAGTTTTTGCAGAAGATTTACAGTCAGAATTGGAGAATAATTTAGGAATGAATAAGACTACAACAATAGGCAATGGAGGAAATTTAAGAGTTTTATTCTTAAAGACAAATAATTTGTATTATGTAAATAGCAACGGAGAAGTGACAAAAGCAGAAGCAAATGTAGGGTTATATGATGATTATACATATGTAGGAAGAAAAGTAACATATAAAGGTACAAACTTTGTAGTGTTTGAGGAAGAACGGTACAACATTACATTTAAGAGCAACAAGTTTTCCAACTTCAAATAACTTAGAATTAAAAGCAGAAGATTATGAAACTACAAATAGTGCTGTATTTCAAGTTGCAGTTACTAATACCTTAAATGCAGCTTGCCAAGCAAAATTTGGGACAGAAGACAATCAAATAACAGCATATAATGATGATAAAGTTTTAGCAAGATTCAGCTCAACACTTGAAGATAAATTTACATCAAATGATATTGAAGATATATTAATACAGATGGAAGACTTAAGTAAAGAATTAGATGATGAAAAAAATTTTTTTGATATAACAAATGCAAAATATAATGAATGCCTTACTAATTTTCAAGAAGGCGAACCATGGTATAAATGCGTTTCCTTATTCCTATTAAAAAACACTACATCAAGTACAGCAAAAGGAGAAGCACTTCGTGAAAAATTAAACAACATTGTTCAAGAGCAAGGAAATATTTTTGGAAATGCTATTGAAATTTGGAATGCTTTGAGAGAAACAGAAGAATTTAAAAATATGACGGAAACAGTAGAAAAACTTTGGGCAATAAATGAAGCAGTAATAGAACAAAATAATAGCTTTTGGTTAAACTTGAGCGACGTCGGTGGCGACGGTAGCGATCCTCCCTATGCATTATGGGTTTGTGATAGTAAAGGATATTTCCTTTGGACAACAGATTGTCCTGGTTTGGAAAGCAAAAATCTTACTGCAACAGCTGTGCTATGCCCAGTATTAACATTAGATGCAAGCATATTAACATCACAAAATGGATTTGTAGAAAGATAAAAATGTTAAAAGAAGAGGGTTCCTATTTAGGATACCCTCTTTAATGTTAATTTCCATTAAATTTATCTCTAATTTCTTGTATCTTTTCAGGTTCATTTTCTAATATTTCTAAAAATGCCTTGCAAAAAACTGGGTCAAATTGAGTACCAATATTTTTCTTAAGTTCGGATTTTACAAATTCTAGATCTAATGAGTTCCTATATGCTCTTCGAGATGTCATAGCATCAAAACTATCTACAACACTAGTTAATCGTGCTAAATACGGAATTTCTTCTCCTCTTAGCTTCCCAGGGTAACCGAGTTCCATCGTAGCGTTCGTGATGATGTTTTACAATAGGAACAATGTCTTTAAAAATGCTTGCATTAGATAGAATGTGTGCACCAATTGATGGGTGATTTTTTATTTCAGAATATTCATCAGGTGTAAGTGCTGCATTTTTTTGCAATATTGCATCAGGTATTCCAATCTTACCAACATCGTGGAAAATTCCACCTACTCTTAAATTTTCTATATCATCTTCAGAAAGTCCAAGTTTTTTGCCAAGTAATACAGCAAATGCAGAAACTCTATCAGAATGACCTTTAGTATATACATCTTTTGCTTCAACGGTGTTTTTAAGAGTTTCGATACTTTCCATATAAGAGGCCTCTAGCTGACCGTAAGTACGTTCAAGCTCGGCATTTATTTGATTTATCAAGTACATTTGCGAAATAGCTTTAATTCCAGATTCAATAAGTAGAAGCAATTGGTCAAATTTATCACTCTTCTCGCAGTAACCTTGAATATCTAATTTTCTAATTGTTTCAAGAGGTGGAGCTAAATTCCTATGCCCAGTTAGTAGCAGAATATATAAATTTTTATTAAACTTTCTTATTTCCTCTACAACCTTATCACCATGAATAGGAGTCATAATAAAGTCTAATAGCATTAAATCGAAATGCTCTTGCTTTACGCGTTCAATAGCTTCTAAGGGGTCTGTTATTCCAACAAAAGAATATCCAGATTTTGTTAAGAATACATTAAGAGAGTCAAGAATACCTATTTCGTCGTCAACAGCAATTATTTTATATTTGTTGTTTTCATTAATGTGCATATTCTTTCTCATAAATAAAAGCACCTCCTAAAAATATATATAAATTATATGTGTAAACGAAAAAAAAAGCAATAAAAAAATAAAAAAAGTATAAAAATATTAAATATAGCAAGAGAAAATGATAGACAATTTAATGTGCTTGTGATAATATTATAACATTGGAAGGGGTATGCTTATATGAATTATGATGAGATAAAATCAGAAGAATTATTAAAAATATACGCTAAAATAAATGACTTTATTAAATTTTTAGATAAAGAAGAAAAAGATAATAATTTAGGAGAAATAAATGGATAGAATATTAGAAAAAATAGAAACCGATAGAGAAATCTTATCAACAATGCCCAAAAACAACAAAAAAAACATTGCAAATTATTTAAATACATTGCAAATATTAAAAAAAGAATATCTAGAAAAACAGAAAGAAATATATGACGAAATGAATAAAAGGTATAAAAAGATAATTTCTATAAAGAAAAATCCAGACTTAGAGAAAGAACAAGAAGAAATTAAAAATATGCATATTATATTAGATACAATAGAAATGACTAAGAGTTCTTTTGAGAAAATGGGACTAGATAAGAGAATATATAAATTTAGGCGTTTTTATAAAGAAAATTTAGAAAATATCAATATAGAAATATTGGAATGTATTAATAAATTTAATGAAGTAGGAATTACTTTAACTAGCGATGACTTTAATTATAGCATATTTGTTAATGAATATATGAAGGCGTTTTTTGATAATATGCAAAATATAAATTCTAAAATTATGAAAGATAAATTTGAAGAAATTTATTGGAAATGCCCAAATCTAATAATACATATAGAATTAAATTTTAGATATATATACATGAATAATAAGAAAACCATTGATAGATATTATAAGAAGCAGACAGAACAAGTATCTAAAAAAGTTGGGTTAACTGCCCAAGAAATAGAAGAGAAAATAAACAATTTACAAGAAAAATATAATGAGGACATAAAGTTAGATAAATATATTCTTACAAAAAAGTTTTTAGATGGTACATTAAATTGTAAAGAATATGAAAAAGAAAAAATTAGAGATGAATATTTGAAGGTATTACCTGAAGATATTATTGAAGGTTTTTCTGACGAAAAAATAGAAGAAGCAACAAAAAATGCAATAAAATTTTTACACAATTTAAATGAATATAAGCAGTATCTACAATTTGAATATATACTTAAAGATGTAAAGAAAAAATATCAAGAAAGTAGTCAATATAAAAATTCATATAATGAAACTAGAAAAAATATATTAGCAAATGAAAAAAAATTAAGAAAATTAAAAAAAGGGTTGCTTAAAAAGAATAACAAAAAAGATGAGCAAATAGCGGAATATAATGATATTATACTAGAGACAAAAGCTTTATATAAACAATTAGATAAGGACGAATTTTATATAAAAATAATAAATAATTTGACACCTTCATCTACAATATAAGATGTGCTAAAATTTGCAAGTGAATTTCATAATTACTTAGTAGAATGTATTATTGCAAATAATGAAGAAAGTGATATGAATCAAATAGAAAACATTATTTCTAGTTTTGAAGAATTTATAAATAGTCCATATAATATAATCATTAAAAATATTACTATTTTGGAAGAAAAAAATATTGGAATCATGATATCAGACAGATATAAATTATTAAATTTCACAATACAAAAAGAGGATGTTATTGAAAATTTTGAAACATTAATATCAATATTACAAAAAATAGAAAATTATTATTATATAAAACAATGTAATATAGATTTAAGTGAAATTGAATTTGCGTGTGAATTTAAAAAACTCTAAATAGAAGCGATAGATGGAGAGAAAAACTATAGATGAAGAAAAAATATAATGTTAATAAGAAAAGAATATTTATATTAATATCTATAATAATAATAGCAATTTTTGAGGTGGTCGCACTAAAAAAATCTATGGCTGATAGAACGATTCAGCTTGATGCAACTATCATTGATGAAAGTTTAAATGTGCCAGACAAATTAATTAAACTTGATGCGACAAACATATCAAATAAAAATTATGAATTAACATTACCAGTATATATAGATAATATAAAAGTTGATAGTTATATAATAATTGCAAAAGATATACATAGCGAAGAAACAGTTCAAAACGATGTGAAAGAAATAGAACAAGCATTAAATTTTGAGCAAACGGAAAACACTCAAGAAAATGAATTAGGAGAAAATACTGAAGGAACATTAAATAATTTAGAAGAAAATGCTGAACAACTAGAAAAAAAAGAAAATTCTTATGAGCAACACGAACAAATAGAGGATTCATTATTAGAATATGTACAAATAGATGATAAAGTAATAATGCTTCCTGGAGAAACAATTTATTTAACAGATACAGAAGTAGAAGAAAAGGCAATTACTCTAAAGGTTATATATGATTTTTTAGAAAAGGATAATATAAATTTATATGCACAAAGAATTGAAACAGAAGTTGATGATAATGATGATGGTACCATTGATGGGAAAATAACAATAGAAGGATATATGCCATTAGGTGCAGAAATTTTTGAAGAAGCATTATCAATGGAGGCAATTGGAGACACAATAATACCAATGCTTTCAGAGAAGGTTTCATTTAAAAAAGCATATGATATTAAAATTTTATATAATGAACAAGAATATGAGCCAACAGATTTTGATTTAAATGTTAAAGTTATGATTTCTGGAGTAGATGAAATTGACGAAAATAATCAATCATACAAGGTGGTTCATATTGATAATCAAAATAATATAGAAGAGGTTAGTGGTGTACAAATCGTAAATGATACTATTACATTCCCAGCAGATAGATTTTCAACATATGCATTACTTTTGGATGACAATACTACATTTACAACAACTTCATTACTATCTAATAGTCCTAGTATTTGGGAAGGAGATACAGCTAATAACTTTAGATACGGAGAAGGAAATTCTAATAATCCATATCTAATAACTTCTGCCAAAGAATTGTCATATCTAGCTATCATGGTAAATAATGGTGAAGATTATGATGGAATATATTTTGAGCTGATAACAGACATAGATTTAAACAGTAGGACTTGGACACCAATAGGTACTTATGAAAATTCTTTTAAAGGAGTTTTTAATGGTGGAGGACACACAATTGCAAATGCAACTATTTCGCTACCAACAACTCTTCCAACTTCTATTTCTTCATACGGTATTTTTGGTAGTATCGGTAATGGAAGCAATAAAACTGTAATAAAAAATTTAGAGATAGATAATATAACAATTGAATTAAATGCAAATGGAACTACTGCAAATAATACAACAGCAAAAGGTTATAATATAGGAATTGTAACAGGTACAATATATAACAAGGCAGAAATAAAAAATGTTATTGTAAATAACTGTACTATATTAGACAATTATACAATGACAATAAGAACAAATTCTACACAATTATTTGTTGGAGGAATTGCAGGTTTAGCAGTTAACTCATCAAATTTTACAAGTGATCCAGGAGAAGGAAATAGATATGCCATTGAAAATTGTTATGCAAATGTAGATGTTGACTTAGATACAACAACAAGGAATATATCATCAGCTGGACAATATAATGTAGGAGGGATAGTTGGCTTAATTAGAGGACAAGCCGTTTGGCCAGAAAATTGTTTATATAGAGGAACATTAGATGCAACAAAAGGACTTACTGGCCCAATTTTCGGTGCACTAAGAGGAAACACTTCACTTGGTACAAGTGTAACGCAACTTAATACTTTATGGCAAGGAAATGATTTGGGTAATTTAACAATGAATAGTTATTATACGGCATACAGTACAAATGGTTATTCATTTTCAAATAGTGTGCAAAGTGGGACATCGACATCGAGAGCAGGAACTAGTACTTATAACATTAGATATGTACAAGGCTTAAATAAAGGATTATATACAAACAATTTAGGAAATATGCTTTCTAATTTCAATGATTATGTTGCAACGAATAGTGATAATGGGTATTTAACTTGGCATTATGATGAAGAGGAAACAGAGTATTATTTCACTCCTGAAATTACAGTAAGTGTCGAAAGAAACATTCCAAACTATACATTATTAGTAACCGATACTGCTAATACTGGTACGTATTCATATGTATGGATCGTTGATGATGAATTGCAAGCTGATATAACAGGAAATACTTTATATATGGAATCAGATTGGGAAAACTCCCATACAGTCGAAGTATTAGTAAGTAACGGGCAATCATATGCTATGGTCTATTTTACAATAGAAACACTTGAGTTACATATAAATTTTAATATGAATAATATTAATAATGTTTTAACAGGAAGCATAGCAGGGACAGGAACAATAGACCCTAATTTTAATATAGATGATTATACATATCAATGGTATAAATTAGATATATCGGGAACAGAAGAAATATTAGAAGGAGAAATTTCTAATGTGATATCTAATTTAGAGAATGGTATGGAATATAAGATAGTTGCAATAAACAACAACTATCCTTACATGAATGTTGAAGGAACATTTTTATATGGAACAAGGACAGTAATATATGTAAGTTATTATAATGGCAATAACAATAATGATGGATTTACACCTACAACACCAGTAGCTACTCTTGCAATGGCATATTCAAAATTTAGTAGTAATACAACAAGAAATGAAAATGTAATAGTAATTATGGGAACATATGCTACTACTAGTATATTAAACTCCGCAACGGCAACTACTTATGCAAAAAATGTAACAATTACAGGAAAATACCAAGGAGTTGAATACAACGGATTATTATATTTTGATGCTAGTAGTAGATATAAATATTTAAATGGAAATACAACATTCATGCATATTACTTTTGATGGAAGGAATAGCAGAACATATTTTTATTTACAAGGATACGATCTTACAATGGGTGAAGGTATTGTTATGCAAAATTATTTAGTTGCAAATACTAACCAAGGATTAATTGAAGGAAATGCACCAGGATTTCACATATTTGCAGGATGGTTACAATATGATTATACAAGTTTGCCTAGAACAAATGGAAAAATTGTAATAAAAAGTGGAACTTATGCTAGAATTTTGCTAGGAGGAAGCCCAGGAACATCTGGGGTATCTAATCTAACCAAATATAATTCACACAATTTTATGGGAACATCGCTAACAGATGATTTATATAAAAGTGAAATAACAATAGATATAAAAAATAGTACAACATCAAGTAATTATGAATATGACATTAATTTACTTGGTGGCGGAAGCACATGTGGCAATATTTATGGAGATGTAACACTTAATATAAAAAATGGAACTATTGGAAGACTTTTGGGCGCAAGCATAGGAGATTCCGGAGAAAGACCAAACAATTGGCAATATCCATTAAATACATATATTGGAACAGCAACAATAAATATGACAGGAGGAACCGTTACAGAAATGTACGGAGGATGCCTTGGAAGAAACATGCAAGCAATCGATGGATATGATACAAATCCAATAAAATGTGATTCGTATTTTTACGGAACAGTTAATATAAATATATCTGGAGGTATAGTAAATCAAACTATATATGGAGCAGGAGCAGGAGGAGTTTCTGGTTATAACGAAAATTCAACAGATGTATATAAAAGCTATGGAGAAAGTATAAATACTGCTGTAAATATAAATATATCTGGAGGAACAATTGATGCAGACATTTATGGTGGTGGATATGGTTATACAAATTATTTAACAGCTAATTCTACACAAGTAGATGGAGGTACTTTATATGGAGATAGTTATATAAATATTTCGGGGTCACCAACAATAAATGGCAATATTTATGGGGCAGGAAGAGGATATGATTTAGCATCAGATAAGCCAGACTTAGCACAAATGGTAGGAAACTCAAATATAACAATTACAGGGAATCCTAATATTTTAGGTAAAATTTATGGAGCTGGAATGGGGCTTTCTGAATATTCAGAAATGGCTAAACTTATAGGAACATCAACAACAAATATAAATGCAGATTTAGCAGTAAATGTATATGGAGGGGGAAACATAGCCAAAACCTTAGGGAATACGTATATCCACATAAATGAGGGAGAACATTTAGCTGATATATATGGTGGAGGAAATGTAGGAATTATAAATGGTACATCCTATGTAGAAATAAATGGTGGAGTGTCTAACAATATATATGGAGGAGGACATCAAGCAGGAGTAAATAACACTATAATAGATATATTAGGTGGAGAATCGAACACAGTATATGGTGGTTCAAATGAATCAGGTGATGTTGAAACAACCACGATTAATGTTCAAAATGGGGTTGTAGGAGACATCTTCGGAGGAAATAACCAAGGAGGAACCTGTAATGAAACTCATATTGAAATATATGGGGGAAATGTAACAGGAGCAATATATGGTGGTGGAAATGAAGTTGCTACAGAAAACACAGAAATTATAATGCAAAATACTACTAATACAATACCGTATATTTTTGGTGGAGGAAAAGCAGCAGATGTAAAAATTACGAATATAACAATAAATGCTGGAACAGCAGATAAAATTTTTGGTGGCTCAAATACAAATGGCGTTGCCCAAAACACCTTTATCCAAGTAAATAATGGAAATATTAATTCAATTTATGGAGGGAATAACGAAGGAGGAACTACAAACAATTCAAACATTGTCGTAGATAATGGGAATATAGCAAATGTTTTTGGTGGAGGAAATCAAGCAAATACTACAACATCTAATGTTATAGTGAATAATGGTAATATAAACGAAGTATATGGTGGAGCAAATCAAGCAGATATTGAAACAACAAATGTTACTATAAATGGAGGAGAGATAACGAATGTTTTTGGAGGATCAAATCAATCTGGAACAGTAACAAATGCAAATGTAATATTGCAATCGTTAGAATACCAAGAAACAAGTAATTTAACAATATATGGAGGGAACAATTTAGGAGGAACAACTTTAACAAGTAATGTTATAGCAATTGCAGGAAGTGCAAAAGATATATATGGTGGAGGAAATCAAGCAGTAACTAATGCTCCAAATGTAACAATTCAAAATGATGCACAGATATTAGGTTCTGTATATGGAGGAGGAAATCAAGCTGGAATAGAAACAAACACTAATGTAAATATATTAGGTGGAGTTATAAAAGAAAATATATATGGTGGAGGAAATCAAGGAATAGTTACAGGCAGTACATATGTACATATAAAAGATGCGACTATTAATGGTTCTGCTTATGCAGGAGGAAATGGAATAACAGCTATAGTATTCACAAATGTTAATATAACAGTGGATGGAACAAATACAAATATATTAGAAAATGTTTTTGGTGGAGGGAATCAGGCTGCAACAGGAACAGAGATAAATAATAATTCATTAAGTACAGTAAACATAGCAGGAGGAAATATTGGCGGAAATGTATATGGTGGAGCAAACACATCTGTAGTATATGGCAATACACTTACAAATATAGGTTATAATGCAGTTGGAGATGAAACACTTACAAAAGGAGATATTGTAATTGCAGGAACAGTTTTTGGAGGAGGTGAAGCAAATGCTTCAGGCTCAGAAATTTACGATTTCGCATTTATAAGTGTAACAGTTGGAATTGATATAAATGTCAATGGAGAAGGACATGATAAATGTCAGATAAGAGGAAGTATATTTGGTTCAGGAAATGCATCAAGTACTAGTGGATATAGCAACATAAACATAAATAATTATGGAACTATAGATATTCCCCAAAGAAATATATCAATACAAAGGGCGGATGTAGTTATAATAAATAATTCATCAATTATACTATCAGGAGCTAAAGATAGGACGAATGAATATTCAGATGTAGAATTTACATTTAGTAGAATAGATGAAATAAAATTAAAAAACAATTCTACTATTTATTTAGATTGTGGTTCGAACCTACTTAAAAAATTTACAAGTTGTGTAGACCAAGATGGAGAAGAAGTAAAAGCTACAGTTACGATAGATGAAGAAAGTGGAGAAATAACAAAAAATGTAGACAACAGATTATATATGTTGGAAGGAAAAAATTTAAATATAGCAACAAATGAGCAAGTAACAGCATATGGGGAAGTTATTGGAATGACATTTTTTGGATTATACACAAATGCAACAAATCCAACTACGAGTACAGGCTTATATAATAGAGAATATGAAAATGGAGATGAAATAACAAATGCTGGTACATTTTCTACAAATTCCTATGTAAGAGGTCTACACAAAGCAAATCATGATATAACAATTGATGGTTTTTATTCAAATTACGATAATAAAGAAAATCCAGGATATATAAAGACACAATATATAGAAACAAGCCCGAAAGATGATGTTTATTATATTTGGCTAATAGGAGTTGATTTAGATATTACCACATACGAGGTATCTCTTACAGCATCCAAATATGCTACACTAGGTGCCTATGAGCTAGGATTAGCAGGATTTTCAGAACCTAACATTAGATTTTCATTAATAGGTTTTTCAGCAGGACTAATTGAAGGAATATCACTTGTAGATTATAATCAAATTGAGAGTGTAGCTTTAGATGAAGAAACTGCAAATACAGTATTTGGGTTAACAATGAAAACTGGTAATAATGGCTGGATGAACAAAAACACAACAAGTTTTTTAACAGAAAATGGAGGCTCGTATAGTGGCGCTATAACATATAATGGAGATAATTCAAACTTTACACCTTCTTTAAATTTATGTTTATATCACTCTGAAAATATAACAATAGCACAAAATTTAGGGAGTGTAAGAATAAGACTGCAAGCACAAATTCCAATAGATGATTTAAATGTTAGAATGGCATATATTGATATCATAATAACAATGTCAACAGCGTTATATCAAAATGATTTTTATGAAGCAGCAATTGCTCCAGGAGAAGAATTTTCTTTGTTTACAACAACAGAAACAAACATAACAGATTCAAGTAAATTTACAACATATTATTCATTGTTTATTCCAGAATTTTCGGAAAGTGATTATTATGAAGGATATGTTAATTATAATCATGTTTTAGTATCAAGAACTTCAAGTGGAGCAGCATATGCTTTCCCTCACAATACAAAAATAACTATGCTTGATATGGCTACAAACAAACATTATTATTATGTTGTATCTTTAGAAGATGAACAGGCACAAAAATACGTATATAATTTAGAAGATTTTCTTGTAATGGGAAGTGATGCAACTTACTATGATGAGCAATCTGCAACTCAAACATACTACAATAATGAGCAAGATTTAATATATGAAAATTTTATTTTTCATATAGATTTTAGTGAAAATTATATACCTACAAACATATATAATAATTCACTTTTAATGGAATTAAGGGATGAGGAAGGACAGACTTTAATAGGTGTCTTAGGTATCCAAAGAGATACAATGTTATATAGTGTATATAAAGATAAAGATGCTAGCATAAATGTTACAGCAGTAACAGACAAAAATATTGTATATAGAGGAAACAGCTTTGTATTATCTGTTACAACTAATTTCCTACAAGATATCGTGGAATCTAAAATGATATATGATACACAATTTTTCGAGGAAAAAATGGGAATCAAAATTACGATGTATGATAATAATGGTAATCAGTTAAATAGTGATTCATTACTTGGTGTATCATTTGAATTAAATGGAATAAAGTATTATCCAAGAATTGATGGAACAACTAGAATTTGCACAGCAGACAGGGTAACGAATGTACTTTCAAAAATTACTATCGATACGGCTAACAATACTGTTTTAGCAACTGGAGATTACACAATAAAAATAGAATCTTTTGGATCACCAGATGGAATTTATTATGGTATACAATCATCAGATGTGGTAGAGGTTGGGATAACAATTATTGAATCGACATACGGACTTAAAGTTTATACAGATGATAATTCAAAGTTTGTTGAAAAAGAAAAAGGATTTACGGGAAATAAAAATAATGATATAGTATTAAATATAGACTATTCATCAGTATTGAGTAATCCAAATATGACTATATCTTTATATAGAAGAAACTATGATACAATATATGCACAAGGTTATGAATTGGTTAATTTATCAGACTATTTATTAGTACCAATTGCAGATATTAAATCAAATAACGAATATATTCTGAACGTAACCTTACAGGAGCATATGACTTATACATTAGATTTAGCACAAAATTTAACTACAGGAACATATAAAATAGTTATAAAATTATATGATGGAGAACAATATATTGGTGAAACTTTTGAATATATGATTATTAAATAATTTTATCCCATAAATTAAAATATTGGAGGAACAAATGAAATACGATATTGAGTCAATAAAAAGACGAAAAGAAATAAATAATAGAATAAAAAAAATAATATTTATATTTTTAATTATTATATTATATAATATTGTATTGTTATATATTAGCTATATAGATAAATTTGATACTCCCAATTTTTATATTTATAAAGCATATTTAATATCAACAGATAGTATGAAACCAGAGCTTAATATAGATGATGTCATAATAATAAAAAGAATAGAAGAAAGTGACTTAAAGGTTGGAGATATTGTAACATTTAAGAAAAATGGAAAAGTAATTACACATAGAATTATTAAGATATCTAATGAAGATGATATCACAACATATATAACAAAAGGAGATAATAACAATATTGCAGATGAGGAGAAACTTACTATAGAGGATATTGAAGGAAAAGAAATTATTAAAATTCCAAAGCTAGGAAAGGCAGTTGGGCTATTTAAAAATGGTATTGTCATAATTTTAGTTATACTTATTTTTCTGATTATGCATTTAAATAAAATTGAAATGAAGGAAAAAAGCGAAATTAGGAGAGGAAAAAAGAAGATTGAAGATGAAAAATTCATTGGGACAATTCAAAAGAAAAACGAATAATACCATAAGACGAATCTTAAGAAGTTGTGTTTATTTTATATTAATATGCTTAATTTTGTATAATATTTTATATATGTTCAACAATGTTTTTAAAAGTAAAAAATACGCAAAAATTTTTAATATATATATTTCAACTGAAAAAGAAAACGAAATGGCTCCAACAATTAAAAAAAATAGTTTAATAATAGGTGTTAAAATCAAAGAAGAAGACATAAAAGAAAAACAAATTATAGGCTATGACATTGATAATTCAATTAAATATCACAGATTAATAAAAATAAACAATAATGATAATGAGATTATTTATATAACAAAAGCAGATAGTAACTATAATATAGATATTGAATATAAACAAAGAGAAAATATAAAGTCAAGAATACTAATAAATATTCCAAATTTGGGTTTTTTATTTAAAATTTTTGAAAGTAAGATAACAACCAGTATAATTATAATTTATCTTATTTTATATATCAGCGCGATTGC
>SAMEA3663267__coassemble_188_pt1 | contig 20481 bp, 21 predicted proteins | sample SAMEA3663267__metabat2_low_PE_011 | metagenome-assembled genome bin SAMEA3663267 (sample SAMEA3663267) | pig gut metagenome | biome: pig gut; feature: pig-associated habitat; material: faeces | place: China | collected 2013 | reverse complement strand
TGATTTATATATATCTAATATAATATAATTATTGTACTATAAAAGAAAAGCAGAATCAATAAAATAACAATTAAAATAAAAAGAATATTTTGAATGAGGAGAAAATAATGAGTAAAAAGAAAGATAAGAAAGAACAAGAAGAAAAAACGAAAAAACTTCTAGAAAAAAACAAAATATCTCTATATGAAAGCAAAGAAGTAAGCCGATTAGATTCAGAAAAATTAAAAAACAGAGAAAGAAAAGTTAGAATCATTAAGTTAGCACTTTTAATAATTGCTCTTTTTTTAATGATTATATATTTTTTACTACGATTATTTTATGAAGGAGGAGCCTTTACAATAACATTAGATGAAGAGTTAGCAAGAAGGAGCGGACTCGTTATGTATGAAAAACTATCAGAAAAAAATGAAAAAAAAATATTAAAAGTCGATGAGTTAGAATTTGTAGACAATATATCAATAAATTGGTTACCAGAAAACATAGATGAAGAAGGAGAAGGAACTCATAATGGACCAAATTACATAGCATATACTTTTTACATAGAAAACAAGGGAGCCGATACAATAAATTATTGGTATAAAATTGTTGTAGATGATGTTATAAAAGATGTAGATAAGGCAATAAGAGTAATGGTTTTTAGAAATGGAGAAAAAACAGTTTATGCCAAAGCAAATGAGCGTACAGGAGCCCAAGAAATAGGAACAGTACAATTTAAAGACAATCTAACAGTTGTCGAAAAACAAAGAACAGAATTCAAAGTAGGAGATATTGATAAATTTACAATAGTAATATGGGTGGAAGGAGACGATCCAGATTGTGTAGATGCTCTTATTGGAGGTATGATGAAAATGCACATGGATATAACAGAAGAACATGTTATATAATAATTGAAAATAATACAAAATATTACAAAAATATTACAAAATAACATTTATGTTACAAATTATACAAACCTGTTGACCTTATTATTTTTATGTGGTATCTTTAGATTAAATAAAAAAAAGAAAAGGATAGGAAAAAATATGAGTAATAAAAAACAAAAGAAAACAAGTTTAAAATCATCAATATTATTATTGTTATTGATGGCATTACTCCTAGTCGCATCATCTTATGCATGGTTTACAGCAAACCAAACAGTTACAATTAGCCAATTACAGGTTAAGGTTGAGGCAGCCAATGGTCTGCAAATATCAGCAGATGCACAAAATTGGAAAACAGTTCTAGATATAAATGACTTAAAAGAGGCAGCAGAGACATATGATGTATTGGTAAATCAATTACCAGTACCAACTAATGACAATCAAAGCATTAGTATAGAACCTGTTTCAACAGCGGGAAATGTAGTAAACGGGAAAATGGAAATGTTTTACGGAGAAGTAACTGCAGATGATAGTGGAACATATTACTTATCAGCTACAAAACAGACAGAGGCAACAGGTACATCAGGAAAATTCATAGCATTTGATTTGTTTTTAAAAGTAGATGAACCAACAACTGTATATTTAACTACAGGAACAAATGTTGTATTTGATGGTTCTGATAAAGGATTAAAAAATGCCGCACGTATTGCTTTTGTTAAAGAGGCAACAGTAAGTGCAGAAACAGATCCAGAAACTATGAGAGCATCTTCTTCTGCTAGCGGGAAAGCAGATATATTAGAACCAAATTGCGATGTGCATACAGCAAACGGTGTAACATCTGCTCGTGATATTTATAGTACAACAACGACATTAACAAATGCAGCCCCACTAGATTATTATGGAATAATAAATGCAATACCAGCAGAAACAATTACAATGAAACAAACAATAACAGAAAATCCAAGTGAGGTATATTTTGAAAAAGTATTGCCAAAGTGGAAAATACCAACAGCTGGACAACAAGTGACATTTGATAATTTAGCAGCAGGAGTAACAAAAGTCAGAGTATATATGTGGATTGAAGGACAAGATGTTGACTGCGAAAATATGGCTTCAGGAACAAATGTAAACTTTAACGTTCAATTTTCAAAAGCTAGTGCATAATAGCACATAAACAAAAAAAGATTCTAGTGAAGACTAGAATCTTTTTTGATGCTTGTACGATAAAATCAGTAAAAAAACAGTTGAATAAATTTAATAGATATGATATACTTTTAAAGTAAATTAGGCAGTAGGGGGAAATTCGAAATGGTATTTAAAGATTATTATATGATTTTAGGCTTAAATACAAATAGAGTTTCTACAGAAGAAATAAAAGAAGCATTTAGGAAACAAGCGAAAAAATATCATCCAGATATAAATAAAGAAAATAAATTTGCAGAAGAGAGATTTAAAGATATAAATGAAGCATATAGAATACTTTCTGCAGGTAATACAAAAAGAAAATATGATAGAATATGGGTTTCAAAAGTTTATAAAAAGAAGCAAGCAGACAATAAAACTAAAAGACAGCATATATCTCCAATAAATGAAATGTTTGATATATTTTTTGGAGAAAAACAAGAAAAGCTAGAAAAGAAGGAAACAAAAAAGCCAATAAATGGTGAAGACATAGATACAGAAATTACAGTAAAGCTTGAGGAAGCATATTTCGGGACAGAAAAAAAACTTGTTTTAAGAGCAGTAAATGGGAAAATGAAAAGCTTTGCTATTTCAATACCAGCAGGTATTAGAGAAGGAGAAAAAATAAGACTTTTGGGACAAGGAAAACCCGGTAAAAATGGCGGTAAAAATGGAAATTTATATATAAGAATTCATATTGAAAATAGCCAAAACTTTCAATTAGAAGGTATTGATTTATTAACAAATCTATATATTACACCATGGGAGGCAGCATTAGGTAAAAGATTAACTATTCCATCAATAGAAGAAAAGATATCAATTTATATTCCAGAAGGTACACAAAGTGACGATAAAATTACTATACCAGGTAAAGGTTATAAAGATGGACAAGGTGGTAGAGGGAATCTAATTATAAAAATTAATATAGCTATGCCAAAGAACTTGCAAGATGAGGAAAAAGAACTATTTAAACAATTGGCGACAATTTCAAAATTCAGTCCAAGAGACACTGCTACTAGATAACGTTTTTTAGATATAGTAACTACATATAATATGACGGATTTAAAGAAAATATCGTTAACTAGAAATAAGGAAAGTAGACATAAAATCGTTGACAAAAAGCTCTTTGTATTGTATAATTATAATAGTTGTACAAAGGAGAAAGCCATATTAGAACAGGGGTGCAAGGAATGAACGAAGTAATACAAGGAAAACATTTTAGTATTATGGATCCAGAAAATGTAAATACAGTAATATATGAAATAAATAAAACAGAGGGAAAAGAAGATAAACATGTGCCAAGGCTTACATTAGAAAGATTAGAATATACGGAAGAGTTTGTCGGAGAAAAAAAGAAAAAGACATTTTATATCGACGAACCAAAACCAGAAGGAAACTTTTTAGCAATTCTTTCTTTTGGAAAAGAAAAGGTTGTTATAAATAATGGTGTATTAGATGGTAATAAAGTGCTTATCTCAAAAAAACCAATACCGTTTAAATTCAAAAACATATATAACGAAGAAGAAACAGAATATAAAGATTTTCAATATACACCAAACTTAAAAAGAACAATAACAATTATAGATCCAGAAACTACAGAAGAAATCAAACCAATTTTGTATTTTGATGAAGAAACAAATGAAATTAAAGGTAAGTGCAAACTTAAACCTCATAAAAACTATTTTGCTTTTGAAATAAGAGAAGATGGGGATGAGTTTAAATTTGTGGGTGGAAGCCCTGTAGTAAAATGACATGGAGGTATATTTATGTTTGAATGGAATGGAGAAATAGCATGTGTAATAGAATTTGAAACACTAAAACATCCAGGCAAAGCTTTAGGAATACAAGCATTTGGAGAAGATGATAAACAACAAGCAAAAGAAAAAGAAAAAGAAGTAAGATAAAATACAAAAGAAAAAGGAGATAACTTATGGGATACAAAATAAAATATGCCTTAAAGAAAAGTAAAGAAGTATTTATAATTTCAATTGTTCTATGGATAATTATATCCATAGGACTTATTATGCCTGTAACAAAAGGTATTATAGATGCAAAAAATGAAGAAAATAAATTTGATATTAATGTATTTATAACCTCTTTTGGAGAAAATTATGCAAATATATTTGAAACAATAAAAAGTACTTTTGGTAAAGAATATAGAATGACCTTATTAAAAGGAGAAGGATATTTGGCGATTGCCATTTTCTTATTTACGATTATCGGCATGATAAAAATGATGCCAGAAAATGAATATAGAGATATTGAACATGGATCTAGTGATTGGGCAGAAAATGGTGAACAATATAAAATATTAAGTCGTAATAAAGGAATACTTCTAGCCGAAAAAAACTATTTACCAGTAGATAAAAGAGGAAACGTAAATGTATTAGTTGTAGGACGGTTCAGGTTCTGGTAAATCTGCATCTTATGTTATTCCAAATGCATACCAATTATTAGGCTCATATGTATTTACAGATCCAAAAGGTGAATTATATGATAAAACAGCAGGATATTTAAAAGAAAAAGGATATGAAATAAAAGTATTAAATTTAGTAAACCCTAAAAATAGTGACGGATATAATCCATTAATACATATTCAAAATGAGATAGATGTTGATGTTATAGCAAATACCATAGTAAAAGGTCAAGCTAAAGAATCAACTAGTGCAGATCCGTACTGGGATGATATGGCAGAAATGTTACTTAAAGCATTAATATATTATTTGATTGCAACAAGACCACCAGAAGAACAAAACTTAGCAAGCTGTTCAGAGTTAGTAAGAGCAGCAAACAGTAACGGAGGAGGCAACTTATTAACAGAACTTATGAATCAATTACCTTATGATCATCCAGCAAGAATGAATTATAAGTCTATTGAAATAGCACCAGAAAAAACATATGGTTCAATCCTTTCATCACTTCAATCAAAACTTGGTAAATTTGATTCAAAAGAAATTGCAGAACTAACTTCAACAAATACTATTAATTTTGAAGATATTGGTAATAAAAAAACAGCGTTATATGTTATATCATCAGATACTCATGGAGCATATGACTTCTTACTTACAATATTCTTTGCACAGATGATACAACATTTATATGATTCAGCAGATAAAACAGGAGGAACACTTAAAATTCCAACATTCTTTATTCTTGATGAGTTTGCCAATATTGGTAAAATTCCAGACTTTGATAAAAAGATATCTACTTCAAGAAGTAGAAAAATATCTTTTAGTGTTATATTACAAAACTTAGACCAATTAGAAGCAGTATATGAAAAATCGCATGAAACGATTATAGGAAACTGTGATACTACAATTTTCTTAGGAAGTAACTCACAAAAAACAGTTGAATATTTTTCAAAAGAATTAGGAGAAAAGACTATCGAAAGAACTTCAGTATCAGCAAGTAAAGATAAACACATGTGGAGACAAGGATATAATGTATCAGACCAAGTTATGGCAAGAGCACTTATGACTCCTGATGAATTAAGAAGATTAGATAGCGACAAATGTATTATTCTAGAGAAGGGTATAAAACCAATAAAAGCGGACAAATATTATTATTTCAAATATAAAACAAATGATTTAGTAAAAAAATACGCAGTAAGCCATAATGATATAGAAATGGATAGAGGAGTTTGGAGAAAATACAATCCATATAATCCTTATGTAGAATCAGAAGAAGAACATCCAAATAATAATATAGAATCATTAGATGACCTTTTTGAAGAAGATGAAAAGAAAGAAGAAAATGAAAACAAAATAGTTGCTGAGCAAACTGCTCCAAAGGAGGAGACAAAGGAAGTGTACGATATTCAAAAAGAATTAGAAGAAAAATTTGATGAACTATTCGGATCTCTTGATGATAACAACAATGCCACAAATTAAAAAAGAATAAAAAAATTATAGAAACCATTGTAAAAACATAAAAATATGATAAAATAATATGCATATAATAGAGTAGAAAATAAATAGTTAAGTGTTGCCAAACGGGAAGTTGTTGGTAAACGAAAAAATTGAAGATTTTGCTGATTTATTTTCGCATTCCGCTATTTTGCATATACCTTAATATAAAATATGAAAAAGCTCTATTATATAAGGGGGCTTTTTTTATGTATAAAAACGAAATATCAAAAATGAAAAAAATTATTATTACAGCATTACTTGTAGCAGCATTTGTAGTGCTAGATAGAGAGCTTGCGATAAATACACAATTTGTTGCAATTAATTTAAGCATAATCACAGTAATGATTGCAGCGCGCTTGCTTGGACCAAAATATAGTGTGCTGGTTGCAGTATTAGGAGATTTAATAGGAGCACTTCTTATTCCTTTTGGACCATATTTTGTAGGATTTACAATAACTTCTGGAATTGCAGGACTAATTTATGGAGTAATTTTATATAAAAAAGATAGTGAAAAGAAAGATAGATTTATTTTAAAAGTTATAATAAGCAATATTTTAGTTTTGATTTTTGTAAGTTTATTGCTTAATTCATTAAATTTAAAAATAATGTATGGTAAAGCTTTTTCATATTATCTAGGACTTAGAATTACAACTCAAACTTTAATGTGTCCAATACAGATAGTACTTATGATTTTCCTCGATAAAGCATTAGCACCAATTGCCAAGAAATATTTATATAAAGAAGAAAAGATAAGTATTGAAGAATATTTATCTACATTTCAAAAATTTACTAAAAATCCTACCCTTGATGCAATGGAATATTTAACTAAAGAATTTGATTTTCCACAAAACAAAGTAAAATGTATACATATTGCAGGAACAAATGGCAAGGGGAGCGTAGCAGAAATGCTTTCAAGGTGTTTAGAAGAAGCAGGTTATAAAGTAGGAAAATTTATATCACCACATCTAATTACATTTAATGATGGAATATTAATAAATGGGAAAGAAATTAAAACATCAGAAGTAGAAAAAATTTTAATTCCATTATCAGAAAAAATAGAAGAATACAATAAAACACACAAAATGAAAGTAACTTGGTTTGAAGTAATAACAATGGTTGCTTTAATTTATTTTGCAGAAAATAATTGCGATTTTGCAGTAATAGAAACAGGATTAGGTGGTGCGTTAGATTCTACAAATATAGTTAATTCTGAAATTGCAGTTTTAACAAATATTGGATATGATCACATGGACATCTTAGGAGATACTATTCAAAAAATAACAGTGCAAAAAGCGGGAATTATTAAACCAAATTCTGAAACAGTTACTGTAAAAGAAAAAGATACTATCAAAGTTATAGAAGAATATGCGAAAAAGCAAAATGCAAGATTGCATATAGTATCAGATGAAAATATAAATAATTATGTATTTGACGGGAAAAATCAAAGGTTTGACTATAAAGAGCATAACAATATAAAGATAAATTTAAAAGGGAAAGTGCAGACTATAAATGCTTCTGAAGTGTTAGAAGTTATAGATATTTTAAATGAAAAAGGGTATAAAATATCTGAAGAAGCAATAAAAAAAGGATTAAGTTCAGTGGTGCACAAGGCAAGAATGGAGGAGCTTAGTCAAAAGCCACTTATTGTATTTGATGGTGGTCATAATGAAAATGCTGCAAAAAATCTGATAAGTAATATTAACCAATATTATGCAGGTTATAAAAAAGTTTTTATAGTATCTATTTTAAAAACCAAAGATTATAAAACAGTAATAAAAGAGATTACCAAAGAGAAAGATGCAATATACATATTAACATCAGGAAATGATTTAAAAAGATATGTATCTAAAAACAAATTATTTAACGAGGCAAAAAAGTATGTAAATGTAAAGAATTTGATGAAATTAGATTTTTTAGATGCGGTAAATTATTCAATTACAAACTATAAAGATAGTGCAATATTTGTTGTTGGAAGTTTTTATGTATATAAAGATGTAACCAATTTTTTAAAGGAATGTGATTATAATTGATAGAACTAGATAATGTAAGCTATAGATATAGAAATGGCGAAAATGTATTGGAAAATATAAATTTAAAGATTGATGAAGGCGAGTGTATATGTATATTAGGGAATAATGGAGCAGGGAAATCTACATTAGCAAAGTTAATTTCTGGAATTATAAAACCTACAATAGGTCAAGCAATAGTAGATGGAATAGACACTTGCAACAAAAAGCAAACAACTGAATTAAGAAAAAAGATTGGAATTGTATTTCAAAATCCAGAAAACCAAATTATCTTTAGCAATGTGTATGATGACTTAGCATTTGCAATAAAAAATTTAAAATTAGATAATGAAAAAATAAGAATTGAAAAAGCACTAAAAAAGGTGCAAATGTCAGATTATATAGAAAACCAAACTTTTACATTATCATTAGGGCAAAAGCAAAGAATTACTATTGCTAGTATTTTGGCAATAAACACGAAATATATAGTTCTAGATGAATCAACAGCGATGCTAGATACTAAAGGCAAAGAAGAGATATATAACATTATAAAAAACTTAAAACAAGAAGGATATACTATAATTTATACAACAAATATAGCAAATGAAATGCTACTTGCAGACAGAATTATATTAATAGAAAATAAAAGCATAGTAGAAGAAATATTGGCAAAAGATATTATAGATAAAATACCACTACTTAAAAAACATAATATTAACTTGCCAGATATATTAGAGATTGTGGATAATTTAAATAAAAACCGGAATACATTTAAATTTAGATAAATTAACAATTGAAGAAATTAGTCAAAAAATTATTGAAATGTTAGAAAGGAAAGACGATTGAAAAAACTATTAGAATTTATAATATTTATATCATATACGATACTTATATTTAATCTTAGAAAAGGTTTAATGATAATCTTTATAGCAAATATGATATTTATGGTGGTATTAAAAATAAATCTAAAAAAAGCTTTGTATAATATATTAGATTTTGGTTTTATAATTTTAATTACAACAATTATAAACTCACTAATCATAAATTTATCAGTTGGACTAATTATAGGTATAAGGCTAATTTTCGTATGTAATACTACATACATATTTTCACGAAATTTCACATATATGGATTTAGCAAATGTAGTAGAAAAAATATTTGTATTTATGAAGCTTTTTAATGTTGAACCTAAAAGTATTGGACTTATTGTATGCATTGCAGTAGCATTTATTCCAATTTTAAAACATGAACTAAGAGGAATTCTTGATGCACTTAAAACAAAAGGATATAAAATAAAAATAACAAAGTTAAATGTTATTTTACAGCCATTTTTTACATCAATATTAAAAAAAGTAGACCAAATAGAAGAAGCAATGCTTGCAAAAGGAGCTTAAAATTCGCCAATGTAGACTGTCAAAAATCTTAAGCCTACATTAACAGTAAATACTTGACAAATACCGTAAATGTTGTAAAATTAAATAAGAAAAATTTAAAAGGAGGATAAAAATGAGTATACCATTAAAAAAAGCGGATATTTTATTACCAAAAAATGCAGATATGACAAAATGGGCAGTTGTAGCATGTGATCAATATACATCAGAACCAAAATATTGGGAAGAGGTTGAAAAAATTGTCGGAGACGAACCTTCAACTTTAAAGATAACATTACCAGAGATATATTTAGAAAAAGAAAATGTTTCAGAAAGAATTACAAAAATCAATCAAGAAATGAAAAAATTATTAAATGATGGATTTTTTAAAGTACTAGAAGATTCATTAATATACCTAGAAAGAACTGGAGCAGATGGGAAAGTAAGAAAAGGACTTATTGGGAAAGTAGATTTAGAAGATTATTCTTATGAAAAAGGTTCTCAAACATTAATTAGAGCAACAGAAGGAACAGTTTTAGAGAGAATCCCTCCAAGAGTAAAAGTAAGAGAAAATGCAGAATTAGAGCTTCCACATGTTATGCTTTTAATAGATGATGAGAAAAAAGAAATAATAGAAGATTTAACAAATAAAGTAGAAGAAAAAGATGTTGTATATGATTTCGATTTAATGCAAAATGGAGGACATGTAAAAGGATATAAAGTTCCAGACGAATTAATAGATGGAATATTTACAAAAATGGAAAAATTAGCAGATAAAGATAATTTCGAAAAGAAATATGATGTTCAAGGAAAAGGTGTTTTACTATTCTCAGTTGGAGATGGAAATCACTCACTTGCGACAGCAAAAGCATGCTATGAAAACCTAAAGAAAACAATGTCAAAAGAAGAATACGAAAATCATCCAGCAAGATATGCATTAGTTGAAATTGTGAATTTACATAGTGATGCATTAGAGTTTGAACCAATCCATAGAGTAGTTTTCGGTGTAAAACCAGAAAAAATGATAGAAGAATTAGAAAAATACTATAACATATCAAGAGAAGCCGGTTCTGGTCAAAAAATAGTATATGTATATAAAGGAAAAGAAGAAACAATATATATTACAAATCCTACATCAAACTTACCAGTAGGTTCACTTCAAAAATTTATAGATGAATATATTAAAAATTATGGTGGAAAAGTAGACTATATACATGGAGACGATGTAACAAGGGCATTAGGAAGTGAAGAAGGCAACATAGGATTCTTATTAGAAAGAATGGAAAAAACAGATTTGTTTAAAACAGTAATTTTAGATGGAGCATTACCAAGAAAGACTTTCTCAATGGGACACAGCTATGATAAAAGATATTATTTAGAAGCAAGAAAAATTAGATAATTTATCATTAAAAATGGGGGATTTAAATATCCACCCATTTTTGTTGTTAAATAGGAAAAATAACGCCATTCTTTAACAAATAAAATCTACTAATTGACTTGCTAGTCCTGTATAATTTTCAGGTAAAAGATTTAATAAATTAGATTTATCTTCATCTGGGATGTCTAAATTTTCAATAAACTCATGAATATCAGAAATTGTAATATCTTTTCCTCTAGTTAATTCTTTAAGCATTTCATAGGCATTAATATAACCATTTTTTCTAAGAATTGTTTGAATTGGTTCTGCAAGCACTGCAATATTTTTATTTAAATCTTCTAATAAAACCTCTTCATTAACTATCATTTTTTCAAAACCAACTTTTGATTGCGAAATAGAAACAATTGAATGTGCAAATCCTACACCGATATTTCTTAAAGTAGAGGAATCAGATAAATCTCTTTGCATTCTTGAAACAGGTAAATTATCTGCCAAAGCAGATAGAATGCTATTTGCTATTCTAATATTTGCCATTGAATTCTCATGATTGATAGGGTTAACTTTGTGTGGCATAACAGAAGACCCCACTTCGGTTTTAACGACTTTTTGTTTAAAATAATTCATACTAATATAAATCCACATATCACTATTAAAATCCATAGTAACATTATTAAAAGATTTAATAAATCCAAAAATTATAGCAAAAACATCATGAGATTCTATTTGAGTAGTTAGAGGATTAAAATCTAAACCTAAATCTTCTACAAAACTTTTACAAATTTCTATCCAATTTAAATTAGGGAAAGCTACAATGTGTGCATTAAAATTACCAACAGCACCACTAAACTTACCACGAAGTTTAATACTTTTTAATGAACTTAAAATAGTTTGCCATCTATATACAAATACTGCAAGTTCTTTCCCAACTGTAGTTGGAGTCGCAGGTTGACCGTGTGTATGTCCTAACATAGGAACACATTTAAGAGCAATTGCTTGGGCTTTTACAGAGTTAACAAGGTCATTTGCTGCTGGAATAAATACATTATTTAATCCATCTTTTAGCATAAGGTTATATGCTAAATTATTTATATCTTCAGATGTACATGCAAAATGTATTAAATTTGAGTAATTGGAAAGATGTAAATCTTCAAATTTACCTCTTAAATAATATTCAATAGCTTTAACATCGTGCTTAGTTATTTCTTCAATCTCCTTTACCTTTTTTGCTTCATCAATGTTAAAAGAAGAAATAATAAAGCTAAGTTCATTTATTTCTTTTTGTGTAAGTGGTTTATTAATAGCATCACAAAGCTTGATAAGCCATTTTATTTCAACAATTATTCTATATTTTATTAAAGCATATTCAGAAAAATAATTAGATAGCTCCTTTGTAGTTTCATAATATCTACCATCTACAGGTGATATTGCGAGTAAATTTTCCATAACAACCTCCGATTTAAATACAACTTTTACTATGCAATTATATTACAAACAATAGGTGTAGTCAAGAATGCGATGTATATTGACAAGATCTTTTGGAATAATTATAATTAGATATAGGGAGATGATTTTTATGAGATATAAATATAGAACAAGAGGAGTTTGTTCTCAAGAGATAAGTTTTGATATAAATGGAAATGTAATAACAAATATTGAATTTTTCGGTGGTTGCCCAGGAAATTTAAAAGCAATTGCTAAAGTTGTAGATGGGAAAACCGTAGAAGAAATAGAAGAATTGTTTTCAGATATAAGATGTGGGAATAAGCCAACTTCTTGTAGTGCACAGCTTGCACATGCAGTAAGAGAAGCGTATGAGGCTAGCAAAGCTATTTAATATCTATTTGGATATCAGATGGTTTGTATTCTTCTGGAGCTAAACCTACTCTGGTTTTCATATAATCTAAAACAATAATAAAAATAATTGTAAATACACTTCCTAGAACAATATATGCATAAGGAGTAGTAGTTATTTTTAAAAGAAAAGACGCAGAAAAATATGTTAGACTTCTAAAAACACTATCAATCATAGTATTTGCTGCATATACTTTAGAGGTAGTTGAGGCAGGTACAAAGCTATTAAGATATCTTTTTATTAGGGTATAATAAGGTCCTTTTACAAGGGCATAGAAGAATATCATGCAAAAGACAACAATACCTGTTAGAAATATTGGGAGCTTTGCAATTACGCATAGCCCAACTAGCAAAATTAATGAAGAAAGAGGAATCGCAAAAAATGTTAAAGTGCGATTCTTTAATTTTTTGTGGAAGAAGTTTTGATTTCTTGATGAAAAAGCAGAAACAATTTGAATGCCAGCATTTATAAATCCAAAAAACATTTCAGGTACATAAAGACTAACAAGTAAGCTATTCATAAAAGTCCTAAAAACAGATAGTAGTGATGCAAAAAAAGATGCATATAATATCAAAGCTTTTAACCTATTAGATTTAAAAATATGTTTAAAGGTATAATTTAAATTTTTAACAAAACTTATTGTTGGAGTTCTTTGCTTTACACCACTATTAGAAATCTTTTCAAATGTAAATGATATGGCTGTTCCAATAGTAGAAAATATTAAACAAAGTATCATAGGAAGGTAGTTATTAAATACAAATAAAAAACCGGCAGTAATAGAACAAATTGCATCAAAAAAGTAAAATCTAGAATTAGCAATTCCTTCTGCTTTAGAAAAGACGTCTCTCCTTTTTTCTTTATCTTGTATTGAACTATTTAATAATACTGGTTCAGAAATTTCTTTTAGATTATAACCAATTGCAAATAATATATTAGAAAAAATTAGCCCGAGGAACGCCTTTGCATAGAATAATTATAAGAACTGCAATATTTATACAAATATTACCAAATAATAGAGAGTTTTTACTTCCTAATCTATCAATAATTCTTATACAGAAAATTTGAAAAAGAAATCTAGCCAATGGGTAAAATGCATCTGCAAAAAGAATTTGGGATGTAGTAAGACCTTTTGCTTTTACTAAAAACAAGAAGATAATAGCATAATAAAAAAGTAAATCCCATGCAAACATTTTATATATTGGAAAATTTTTTATATTTTTTTGTAAATTAGAATTATCTTCCATACTTCCTCCCAAGAAATATTTATTTCTTTAGGATATCTTATTATAAAGCAAAATAAATGTCAATAAAACATATACAAAATGCTACAAAATATGATAAAATATTTACGAGGTAAGGCTTAAAAAAATAATGCTTTTCCAAATTAGTATGTAACTGAGGACTGATTATAAAAATGAAAGAAAAATATATAATAGAAGGGAAAGACAATTTTAATTTAAAGCACATTTTTGAATGTGGACAATGCTTTAGATGGAATAAAGATTTGGATGGAAGCTATGTAGGAGTAATAAATAATGGAGTTCTGAAAGCAAAAGAACAAAATGATAAAATTATAATTACAGGAGTTTGTAAAGAAAATTTAAAAAATGTTGTTTTAGATTATTTTGATTTAGAAAATGACTATGATAAAATCAAAAATAAGTTATCTGTGATAGATGACAATATGAAAAATAGTATCAAATATGGGTATGGAATAAGAATTTTGCATCAAGATATTTGGGAAATGTTAATATCGTTTATAATATCTGCAAATAACAACATACCAAGAATTAAAGCTATTATAGAGAAAATGTCTAGTACATATGGAGAAAAAATGATATTTGAAAATAGAACATACTATTTATTCCCGACTCCAGAGCAATTAGGAAAAGCTTCAGTAGAAGATTTAAGAAAATTAGGAATGGGGTTTAGAGATAAAAGAGTTTATGAAACTACAAAAATGGTTTTAAAAAACAAAATAAATTTATATGAATTAGAAAATGAACCAACAGATATAGTAAGAGAAAAATTATTAGAATTACCAGGGGTAGGGCCCAAAGTTGCTGATTGTATTATGTTATTTGCATTAAAAAGATACGAGGTTTTTCCAATAGATGTATGGGTTCGTAGGGTAATGAATGAGCTCTATATTAAAAATATAGATGAAGAAAAAGTAAATAAAAAAGAGTTAGAGCATCTTGCAAAAGAAAAGTATGGAGATTTAGCAGGATTAGCACAACAATATTTGTTTTATTGGAGAAGAGAGCAAGGTGCATAGAAAGGAATAAAATGAGTTTGCAATTAATATATGGAAGGGCTGGAACAGGAAAGAGCACTGTGATTTTAGAACAAGTAAAAAACAATTTACATTCAGAAGTAAAGCAATATATTATTATACCAGAACAATTTTCATATTCTGAGGAAAAAAAGTTAATGGCAGAACTTCAAGAAAATAGCATAATAAATGCTGAAGTAATTACTTTTAAAAGAATGGCAGAAAGAGTTCAAACAGAAGTAGCAGGGAGAACGAAAAGCCTTTTAAGTAAATCTGGTAAAGCCATGATAATGTATTCAATTTTAGACAAACAAAAAGACAAATTACAATACATAAAAAATTCATCTAATAACATTGATTTAGGAATACAAACCATAAAAGATTTTAAGAAAAATGTTATTAAATATCAAGATATAGAAGGATTAATAGAAAGTGTTGACAAACCACTTTTAAAGGCTAAATTACAGGATGTAAATATAATTTATTCAGAATATGAAAAGTGTATACAAGAAAAATTTTTAGATGAAGAAGATAAAATAAGCAAATTAGCAACTAGTTTAGAATCAAGTACAATGTTTGACAATTCCGATATTTATATTGATGAATTTTCAGGTTTTACTAAGCAAGAATACCAAGTAATTGCAAAACTTTTAAAAAAGGCAAGAAAAGTAAGATTAGCAATATGTCTTGATGAATTAAATGAAAAAAATAAAACTGACATTTTTTATTTTAATAAATCTGCAGTAGAAGAATTAATAGATATTGCTACAGAATGTGGAGTAGAAGTAGAAAAACCAATTTACTTAAATAAACAATATAAATTGAAAAACCCAGAGATAAAGCATTTAGAACAAAATTTATATGCACCTACTTATGCAAAATATGCTGGGGAAGTAAAAAACATTAAAACAATACTCACTCTTAATCCGTATGAAGAGATAGAATATGTCGCAAAAAATATTATAAAATTAGTAAGAGATGAAGGGTATAAATACAGCGACATAGCAATAATTGCAAGAAATATTGATGAAGTCCAAAGTAAAGTCAAAGCTATACTTGGCAATAACGGTATACCTGTATTTATAGATAATAAAGAAGATTTAGCAAGAAGTCAATTTATAAAATATATATTAGCTTTATTAGAAATTCTTGCGAGAAATTGGTCACAAGAAGCAGTGATAAGCTATATAAAATCAGGATTTTTAAAAATTGATGAAGATGATATTTATAAATTAGAAAACTATGTTATTAAATGGGGAATACAAGGAAGCAAATGGTATAAAGAAGATTGGAAATATGAAGAGGAAAATTTTAATGAATTAAGAGAAAAAATTGTATTACCAATATTAGATTTAAAAGCTAAACTAGAAGGTCAAAAAACAGCAACTAATATAAGTAAAGCAATATATTCTTTTTTAGATAAAAATGATATTTACACTCAAATAGAAGAAAAAATCAAAAAATATGAAGAAAGCGGTAATATTTTACTTAGCAAAAATTGCAAAGCTAGTCTAGAAAATTTGATAGAAGTTTTAGATGAGATTATATATATTTTTGAAGACCAAAAGATGTCTTTTGAAAAGTATAGAGAAATTCTGAAAATTGGATTATCATATAAAGAATTAGGAAATATTCCAGAAGTAATTGACCAGGTGATATTAGGAGATATCGAGAGGTCAAGAAGTCATGAAATAAAAATAGCTTTTATTTTAGGAGTAAATGATGGGAACTTTCCAAGAATCAATAAAATAGAAGGTTTTTTAAATGATGATGATAGAGAGACCTTAAAAAGTCTTGGAAAAGAAATTGCAAAAGGAAGTTTAGAGCTAACATATGAAGACCAATTTAATATTTACAAGGCACTTACTACTGCAAAAGAAAAACTATATTTGATGTATACTTCTACTGATAAAGATGGTGCTACTTTAAGACAATCAATACTAATTACCAAGATTAAAAGAATTTTCCCAAATTTAAAGGAAGAAAGTACTATTTTAAATAGCGAACCAGAAATAACATCAAAACAGGCTACTTTTCAGGAGTTATTGTTTGAATTACAAAAATTAAAAAATGGTGAGCAAATAGATGATATTTGGTATGAAGTATATAATTGGTATAAAACAGATCCTAAATGGAGTAATATCTTAGAAAAAGCAATGATAGAACTAAAGTATTTAAAAACTCCAGAAAAAATATCAAAAGAAAGCATAGAAAAATTATACGGTAAAACTTTAAAAACAAGTATTTCTAAGTTAGAAACATATAGAAGATGCCCATTCCAATATCATCTAAAATATGGATTAAAATTACAAGAAAAAGAAGAATTTAAAGTAAGAGCAATAGACACAGGAAGCTTTATGCACGAAGTAATAGAAGAGTTTTTTAGAAGAGCAGAAGATGTGAAAAAAATAACAGAAGAAGAAATATCAAAATTAGTAGATGAAATTATCTTAGATAAGCTTTCTTTAAGAAAAAATTATCTGTTTACAAGTAATAAAAAATTTATTGCTTTAACTAACAGATTAAAAAGAATAATAAATAAAAGTTTAGGTTATATAGTTTATCAAATACAAAACAGTGATTTTACAGTTTTGGCAAATGAAGTAGAATTTTCTAAAACCATAAATAATGTAGAAATTACAGGAAAAATTGATAGAGTAGATATATCAAATGATGGAGATTTTCTACGAGTAATAGATTATAAATCATCTAGCAAAAATATTAATTTAAATGATGTTTTTTCACGGAATACAAATACAGCTTTTAACATATATGGATATTATTGCTGAAAAGCAACAAAAAATGCCTGCTGGTGTGCTATATTTTAACCTAATAGAGCCAATTATAAATAGTGGTAAAAACTTGACAGAAGAAGAAATTGAACTTAAAATAAAACAGGAATTCAGAATGAAAGGTTTAGTTCTTGCTGATGTAAAAGTAATTAAAATGATGGACAAAACTTTAGAACAAGGCTCATCTAGCATTATTCCAGTATATCTTGGTAAAGATGAAACAATAAGTGATGTAAAATCAAGTGTTATTACAAAAGATGAATTTAGTAAACTGAGAGTAAAAATAAGAAAAATAATAGAAGAAATCGCAAATGAAATATTAAATGGAAATATTGATATTAGACCAATATATGATAAAAAAACAAAAACTGAAGCGTGCAAATATTGTAGTTATAAAACAATTTGTGCATTTGACACAAATGAAAATTCATATAAATATATAGAAAATAAAACAAAAAAAGAGCTATTAAATAGTTTATACGAGGAGGTATGATTAAAATGGGAAATATAGGATTCTATGCAGGATCATTTGATCCATTTACAAATGGGCATTTGCAAATTGTTAAAAAAACTGCGGAATGTTTTGAAAAAGTAATAATAGGAGTAGGATACAATTCAGATAAAATGCCAAGAGTGGACAAACAAAAAATGGTGGAAGCAATAAAAAAAACGATTAAAGAATTGAATTTAAATAATGTAGAAGTTATTTTATATAATGGATTAACTGTTGATGCTGCTAAAAAATATAATGCAAATATTTTAATAAGAGGATTAAGAAATGGCACAGATTATCAATATGAAGAAAATATAGCAATGATGAATGAGAAAGTTTTAGGATTAGATACTTGCTATTTTAGAGCAGGAGATTTTGGATATCTATCATCAAGTGTAGTAATGGAACTATATAGTAATAACATGTCTATAGATGAATATGTACCAAAGTATGTAGCGGAACTTTTAGAAGAAATAAAAAATAATAAATAAGGAAAATATAAAATGGAAGAAAAGTTGTTTGAAAATTGGGAACAATTAGAAAATAGCATTAGAATTTGCAAAGATTGCAAATTATGCCAAAACAGAAATAAAGTTGTTATAGGTGAAGGAAATAAAAATGCGAAAATAATGTTTATAGGAGAAGGTCCTGGAGCAGATGAAGATATTCAAGGAAGACCATTTGTTGGAAGAGCTGGCAAATTAATGGACCAAGCTTTTAAAGGAATTGGTATAAAAAGAGAAGAAGTATATATAGCAAATGTTGTAAAGTGTAGACCACCGGGGAATAGAAATCCAGAAATAGACGAAATGAATGCTTGCAAAAAATTTTTAAAATCTCAAATAAAATTAGTAAATCCAGAAATAATAATATTATTAGGAAGTGTTGCAACAAAAGAAATTTTAGGAGAAGAATATTCTATAACAAAAATAAGAGGGACTATTATTGAAAAAGACGGAAGAATATATTTACCAACATTCCACCCAGCTGCATTGTTAAGAGATGAAGATAAAAAACTCTTATTTTGGAAAGATCTTACAAAAATTCCAAAATAAGAGTTAAAGTTCAAACCAAAATTTTCAAATTAGTAGCTCCACGTGTCGATTGCACTTTTCTTTTCGTACTTTAGCCTAAGAAAAGAAAATGTCCAACTGACAGCAAGCTGCAGAGGATTATATATTAACTAGTCTGAACTGTAACAAATAAGACAAAAAAATACAAAAAAAGTATTGCATATAATTAAAATATATGTTAATATCAAAATAGATATTTAACGAAAGGAAAAGTGAAAAATGAAAATGAAGAAAAAATTAGTTTTAATAAGTATGGTATTTATGCTATTATTAAGTGTTTCAATAGCATCATTTGCTGCAGAAGGAAATTTAACAGCAACCTTAACAGCAACAGCAGATAAACAAAACTTAAAAGCAGGAGAAGAAGTTTTAATTACACTATCATTAAAAAATATTTCAAATTTAACAGGAAATGGAATAACTAATATTACTACTACAATTAAATATGATACAAATATTTTTGAAGAAATAACAGATGGCGATATTACATCATCACTATTAAAAATTTATAATGATAATGATTCTACTCATGAATTAAGTTTTACAACATCAAATGGAATAAAAGAAGACACAGAATTAGCAATAATCAAATTTAAAGTAAAAGAAAGCGTTTCAAATACAAGTACAACAATAAAGTTTACAAATACCAACGTTAGTGAATCAGGAGGAAGTCTAGTACAAATATCTGATAGTGAAGTTACTTTACAAATAGGTTTATCAAATATTCCAGAGGCAAAATTAACTAAAATAGAAATTACAAAAAAACCTACTAAAATTGCTTATAAAATAGGAGAAAAATTTGATCCTACTGGAATGGAAGTAACAGCAACATATGATGATGGTAAAACAGTAAAAGTAACAGATTACACATATGCTCCAATTACAGAACTAAAAGAAACAGATACAGTAGTTACTATAACATATAAAGAAGGAACAATAACAAAAACTGCTGAACAAAAAATAACAGTAAATGAGTCAGGAACATTACCACAAACAGGTATAACAACTAATATTGCTTTAATAGTTGTAGTTGCAACAATAGCAGTAATTTCACTTGCAGGGATAAGAAAATATAGAAATATATAAATAGAAAATAATAAAAAAATAATTTTTTGGAGGAATTCATTATGGCAAAAACAATAGGTATAGATTTAGGTACAACAAACTCTTGTGTTGCTGTACTAGAAGGTGGAGAACCTAAGGTTATTACAAACGCAGAAGGAGATAGAACAACTCCAAGTGTTGTTGCATTTAAAAATGATGAAGAAATAGTAGGTATTACTGCAAAACAT
>SAMEA3663267__coassemble_163_pt1 | contig 22579 bp, 13 predicted proteins | sample SAMEA3663267__metabat2_low_PE_011 | metagenome-assembled genome bin SAMEA3663267 (sample SAMEA3663267) | pig gut metagenome | biome: pig gut; feature: pig-associated habitat; material: faeces | place: China | collected 2013 | reverse complement strand
TTCTGCTTCTGCTGGTTCTGCTTTTGCTGGTTCTGCTTCTGCTGGTTCTGCTTTTCCTCTAAATTTTGCATGTTGCCATTCGCCAAGTTTTACTTCTATATCTTCCCAAGACTTTCCTTCTAATATTGCATGGCAAATCATATTGCATTTACTAATTATTTCAGAAGCATTTTTTATTTTCTTTTCATTTTCTTCAATTTTTTTCTGAATAGCTTTAGGATCTCTCTGTTGATTTTCTAGCTTACTTTTCAAACTGTTTTGATTAGCAATAAAGCGATTATCATTATTTATAATTTTCTTTTCATTGTTTTCAAATTCTAATCTCAAACTTTCTCTTTCTTCGTCTGTAGTAGCATTCTTTATTTTTTCTTCAATTTCAATTCTTTTTTGAGCTAGTATTTTATGTTCTTCATCTATTTTAGTTTGTTCTGCTTGTAGTTTTATTAAGTCTAATTTACTTGTTTGTAAAGATTGCATTTCTGATTTCAAAGTATTGTTTTCATTAGTTAATTTTTCTTTTATAGCTTCATATTTATCTCTAAAAGCCCTTAATCTTTCTATTTTAGGTTTATTTTCTTTAAATGCTTTTAGTTTATTTTCTTTAAATGCTTTTAATTCTTCGATTTTATTTTTATTCGCCTTGTATTCCTCTTTTGTCTTTCCTTTACCTTCTAATTTTGCTATTTCGTCGTCTATATTCATAGCAGATAATGTGTCGAATTCTATCTCCCATTTTCTTTTACCTTGTTTTCCCATATCTTACCTCCTAAATAAGATTATTTACCTATTTATAATTTTACCATATTATTACATTTTTTGCAAGTATTTTATGTTAATTTTCCGCTTTCCCGGTTAATGTTAAGACCAAAATTTTCAAATTAGTAGCTCCACGTGTCGGTTGCACTTTTCTTTTCGTGCTTTAGCCTAAGAAAAGAAAATGTCCAACCGACAGCAAGGTGGAGCGGATTATATATTAATTAGTCTGAGCTGTAACCTTTCCCGCGTTTTGGGGTGAAGACTGTCAAAAATCTCCGTCATTGACAGTCTTCATTAACTTTAAAATCCAACTTTTATATTATTTTATAACTATCTTTTTTATTAGTACAACACCTCCTGCTATTATCGTAAGTCCTGCTATTATAGAAGTTATTATAAGTATTCCCGTTTTTTCATCTTTTCCTGTTGGTGGTTCTATTTTTATGTCTTCTGCCGAGAATTCATCAATCTCATTATCTTCTAATGTTCTGTCTCTATCATACGTATATATGTATCTTCCTTCTAGGTTGCCTGGTGTAGCTTTTCTATCGAATGTACCTGCTGCATTTGTATATGACATTATTTGTGATATATAGTTTTCAAAATCTAATTTTCCTGTTGGAGATAATCCATCTAGTAATAATGTCAAATAATATCTCTTGCTTTCAGTTGGTAATAATTTTCCTGATGCATTTTTAGTTAAAAGTACTTGTTCAATTGTTTCATCTGCTGTAAGTCCATCTTCTTTCAAAATGTTAAATGTACCACCAGATTTTACTTCGAACTCTTCTCCAGATTTATATTTTAAATTATTAGTATAATCTTTTATTTCTTCTATTTCTGTTGGCACTTTTGCAACTGTATTATCTACTATACCAGTATAATATGTTTTTCCTAATAAGTTTAAACAGAACATTTTATTAAATCTACTTACACTATTTAAATATTCTTTATACTCTTCAATACTTTTTGTATTATACATATTTATTAAATTTTGTGATAAATAATCTATATCGCTGTTGTTTTTTACTTGATATACATATTCTACTTCTATTTTTGCACCTTGTAATACTTCACCAATGTCTGTTATAAGTGTCCAGCTTCCGAAATTATTTCTTACTGTTTTTATTGCTCTTAATCCATCTTTTATACCGGTCAAAACTATCTTTGGACTTCCATTAAACAAGCTATTTTCGTCATTTACTTCTGCTTGTACAATATCTATTCCGTCATTTCCAGTTAATTTTAATCTTTTAATATGTTCTTCTAAGCTTACTTTTGTTTCTGCTCTTTTTTCTAACCCAAAGTTTACCCCTGTTATTGTTATATCCCTTGGATTGTTTCCATCACTTATTAATGATGGATTAGTTATATCCCCAAAATTATCTGTATCTACGAAAACATGTATTGTTGGAGTTTCAGCATGTATTCCTAACATTATATTAGTATCTGTATCTTTTGTTATTCGTACGAAATTACTCATTAGTCTTAATCGCTCTTGTGGATTGTCTATTGCTTTTGATGTATTTCCACCATTTTGTCCATATAATTTATTATATATTGCACTATTAATAATTTCATTATTATAATGTTCTTCTTTTACAATTGTGCTTTTATAATTTTTACCGTTATATTCTGTTTCGTTATATGTAAATTTTACAATATATTCCCCTGGTATAAATCCTGTAAATGTATAATTACCACCTACATCTGTTGTTGTTGCAGTATATCTATTGTTTGAATTATTTGTATCAATAAGTTCTACTGTAATATTAGATATTCCGTTTTCACCACTATCTTTTATGCCATTTCCATGAGTATAGTCTTCAGTTTTTTCTGTTTTTATATCTTCAAACACATTTCCTGAAATAGTTCTTACTCTTGGGGAAGCTTCTGGTGGAGTTGGTGATTGTGGAATTCCTGGTACTACTATGTCTATTCCTAATGCTTTATCTGTATCGTCTTCCCACAATATACTTGTAGTTTCACCGTTTAATGGTATTGCATTATCTGGAGCTGAATCTTTATCTACTAAACCAGTATCTGTTGAATATGAAGATATTTCTGCAATATTTGCATATTCTTTTAAATTGATAGTTGATCCTTCTCCATCTACTCTAAATCTTAAATACACAATTTTTCTTGAACCTTCTTGTAACCCTATATCTGCTGAGCTTAAATCTAATTCTAGCTTTTTATATTCTCTTCCATCTATTGTAATTCTAGATGCTCCATTTTCACCAGTTTTAATTATATTTTCATTATTATTACTATCTTTAATATATGCTTTGTCTAAAATATATTCTACATCATAGTAATCAACAAATTTATTTATTTTTGCTTTTAGTTCTTCTCCGTACAAATCTACTATTCCTTGATTGTTTAATGCAATTTCATAAGTAACATATATTTTTAGTTTATTTTCTCCTCCATATTGGTAATCACTCTTGTATAAATTAAGTTCATAATTGTCCCTTGTTCCATATGTTGGCTCTTCTCCAGTTGTCGCATCTATTTCAATTATACCATTTTGATTTATTATATCATCATAAGAATATAGAGTTGTTTTTCCATTTATGCTTACTTCTGCTGAATATATGTCATTCATTAATGATAAATCTACATATCTTTCTTGTATACCGAAGTTTATTCCTAAATCAGTATCAGAATAATTGCTTATCGTTTTTGAAAATATTCTATATGCATCTAATACTTCTTTACCATTTTCGTGAGTATTTGTATCAAAATCAGAAGTAGTTTTTAATATAGATTTATATAAGTTGTTGTTATAATTATATGTATCATATTCTAAAACTTGATTTGTTCTATCTACAATTACATCTCCATTTTCTTTCAAAAAGTATTGTTGTTTTATTTCTGTGTCTGCTGAAATTGGCATAAACTTTTTATTAAAGTTATTCCTTTCAGTACCAGAAACAGAATCTTCATTTGCTTTTTGGTCGTTTGTTGCTTGGTCATCTCCAATTCTTGTAGATATATAGTTTATTCCATCATAAGAATAATATATTACATAATAACCATTTACACCAAGTTTTGGTAAATTTGGGAAGAAGTATTCACCTTTTTGTATTGGTCTTGTATTACTGTTTCCAGTTTCGTCTATATAAGTTATTACTTGCTGAGCAATTTTCCCACCTATGTTAACTTCTCCTTCTGCTGTTTCTGTCATTAATGCTGTTCCAAAAATGTTTTGCTCTACTTTTGTAAATGTTTTTCCATCCTCAGTTTTAAATAAGTATACTGGCATTCCCGCAATGCCTTCTTCTGTAGGTTGTATTACTCCATCTGGAGCATAAGTTGGTTTTAGTCCTTGTGGTACATCTAACCAAACTTTTCCTCCTAAGTGTATCATTGGAGTATCTTTTGCTGTCACTTTTACATTAGTTCCTTCAATTATTGAAACATCATCTTCTTCATTATAGCTTAATTCAGTAGTAATTTTAGCTTTTCCTTTCTCTACCGTATAATTTATTGTAACAATAATTTCTCCATTTAATAACATATATTTAGGTAAACCTAAACTATCTGTTGGCGATTCTTTTTCTTTTAAAGTTATAATAATTGGTTTATATGCATCATCTAATAATGTAAATTCTAAATTTTCTAATAGTATTTTTCCATTTGTATCAGTATATATATCAAAATCTGATAAATCATCTGCAATAATATTGGTTGGTCCACTTTTAGCATTTTGTATTTTTATATTAAACAATATATTTTTTATAGCACTATTATCTATTTTATCTAATTTTATCAAAGTAAAATCGACTTTTGGTCTGTTATATATAGTAATAGTTCTACCTGTTGTAGAAAGTTTTATTGTATCATTATTTATTACATATTTTCCATTTTTTAATGTCCATTCTGTTCCTTTTCCATTTTGTACACTTGTCATAACCCATTCTGTTCCATTAAATGTATATTTTATAATAATTTGATTTATAATTCCAATATGTCCTTCTGGCACTTTAGTTTCTTTAATTGTTACAGTTATATCATTTTTAGACTTTGGAGTAATACTATAAGAAGTTTGTGGAAGTGTTATTTCAGTTTCTGGAAGAATTTCTTTGCCATCTTGAACAGCTTTAATTTTTACTTTTGCACCACTAAGAGCTGTTCCTAAAGTATTTTGTTTTTTTAAATCAAGTCTAAGATTTGGTATTGTAACAAAATCTACAGAATCTTTAAATTCAACTGGCTTTGCAAATTTAGAAACATGCAAAATACGCTGATATTGGATAATTTGCTCTTGTGATAAAGTTTCAATCCAAACATAAACATCCTCAGCCCCTTGTCCATTATTGAAAAATGCTTCTATTCCATATAATGATAATTGGTTGTCTGCCAATAGAGATACTGCATACGGACAAGTTTGTCCTACATATAACTTCATCTCTACTTCACCTTGCACACCATCAATTACTTTTACCAATTTTAGTTCATGATTTTCCATACAATTAGTACAAAAAATACTTGTTCCATTTAAAGTAACTTTTTCAAATAAAATCTGCTCATTATTTTCAGCGTTATGCTTCCATCCTGAGTTTTTTGCATTTGATTTATAAACTATAAATTCAATTGTTCCCTCTATTATTCCTTCTTGTTTTATTGATAATGTAAAAGATGTATCTTCTGGATTTTGATTTTTCATTTTTATATAAAATTTCGTACCATTTTCTGGAATTCCCGTTATTTTATCATACTCGCCATTATCGTTTTTTTTGTATTTGTCAAATGCAATAGATGTATTTGAGTTATTTGATCTTAACTGCATTGTAATTTCTCCATATGTTACTGTTACGACTGGTTCTGTTGAAGTATCTTGATAGCTTGCTGGTCCTGTATATTTTATTGTAAATGGTCCGATATATCCATTCTCTATAGAAAATGAAGCATCTTTTTCAATTTTAGGAGAATAATCTTTACCGATACTTTTTACAAAATTTGTATACGCCTGTGCCTTATACGCTAAATTTTTTCCTTCTGTTTCATAGCTAGAACTTGTAGAAGGTAAAGGTCTATCTGGTGTTAAAATTTTCCACACTGCTACTTGTGGTAAATAACCACCAATAGAAGTTTTTCCATATTTTGGATTGTTAGGAAAATCAGTAGTTTTATTATATAACTGTGAGATAATATATGCTAATGAAATACAATTGTCATTATATTCATTATTAATATTATCGCCTGCATTTTCATTTCCTGATACATTTGTTTTTGTAACTCTTACTGTTGATATACTTGAATATTCATTGTTGCTTCTAAAACAATATCCTCTATCTAAACAAAATAATTCTGGATTTGTTTTAAAATCGCTAAATGTTTTTGCTTCAACCTTATTAGCTAATCCACATAATCCACATAAAATAAAAATACATGTTAATATAAATATTATTAAAATTTTCTTTTTTGTTGTTAAATACATATATAATCCACCTTTATTTATATATTTATATATATTTTTACATTTTTCTATTTTTTTGTCAATATTAATCATTATACCTATAGTTATATATTTTAAAATATATATACGGAAACAAGCTTAATGCAAATATATTACTTTTATATTACAAAAAAGCAAGGAACAAAAGTTCCTTGCTTTTTTGCTTATTTAGTTTACTATGTCCTCCCATTCATAAACAGTTCCGGCTGTATTACCTATCATATAGCCTTGTCCATTCCAATTATCCCAGTGTAGACCTCCTATATAGGTCCCATCTGATTCATAAAGATGGTTATCTTGTACATATACTCCTGGTTCAAACTTCCAGTAGTATACAGTATATTCTGGGGCTACTACTCCTCCAGTGTAGACAAAATATACACTACCATCACTACAGGAATATAGATAACCTGCAAAAGGAACCCAAGAAGATGAATTATAGACAATAGTTATCTCTTTATCATCTTTTTGTAGATACCTTACTTCTGTATCTACTATCCCTTTATCATATGTATCTTGCCCGTAGTATAAGATAAGATCTAATGCATCTGCACCATCTATTGTAGGTGTTCCGCCCCGCAAATTGGTAAACGCTCCTACTTCAAACATTTCTTTGGGAATGTTCCATTCCTTAACGAGTTTGTATTTTACCCATTGTTGGAGAATAAAATCTCCATTTTCGTTAGATACTATACAATGTTGTTCAAGAGATGTTCCAAACGGTGGATAAAGCATATGAACATCTGTAGGAATGTTTCCTGTGTCATCAATATACCAATCCTCCGGTATGGGTGTCGCAGTAGGCTCAGGGGTGGGAGTAGGTGTCGCGGTAGGCTCAGGGGTGGGTGTGGGCGTTGGCTCATCTGTCGGCTTGATTGTCGGCTCAACAGTCGGCTCCTTTGTGTTTATCACAATGTTGCCTTCTGTGCAACCAACTATAACCAACATAGCAGTCATAAAAATGATTGCAATAAGTGTAAGTGTTAATGTCCGTTTCATGAATGTACTCCTTCTGGCTCACGGCCGATGAAATTAATATATATAAAATTTGGATAAACTCCAAATGCACTTTAAGTATACCATTTTTTTGATATTATGTCAAGTTTTTACTAATTCCTTTAAAAAACTGCCAATGTGCCAATGGGGACGGGGAATTTTGGCAGTCTTTGTCAATTGGGTGTCAATCAGAGATGGGGCTTAAGTTTTTGTCTAGCGGTTTCTCGGCATTTTTTGAACAAAAAGTCCATCCCTTTGTTTACTTTTTTAATTTCTTTTTAGGTTTATCATTTAATCGTTTCTCATTGTTTAATTTGTTATCATCTAAATATTTATAGTTTAGTGCATTTTTATTTGTAATTACACTTTCTCCTAATTCTTTTTCTAAATTATCGCGTGTAATTTTTGCAATTTTCCCACCACGTTTTGCTATTTCTTTATTCTCTTTTAATCCATAAGGTTTGTGTTTTTTAGCAAGCTCTCTTGTTGCAATTTCTCCTAAATCTGTAAGTGTAACTTCTATATCTGTCATGTTATCTCTTAAAGACTCTTTTCTAATTCCTTTAAATTCTTTATATTCTGAAGCTTTCATTCCAGACCATTCTTTATATATTTCATTTGTAAGTATTCCATACTCATAATTTTTAGTTATACCATTTTCTTTCCATGCATCTGTTAATTTGCGTCTATCTACAACTCCTGTTAGTCTTGCTTTAATCCATTTATCATCATAGCCACGAGCTCTATAATAATCAATTGCACGATTAACAGCAAGTTCTGGGTCAAATACTTCATCAATTCTCTCTTTTCCCATTTGAGCAAGCCATAATTTGAACGGCTCTGCTTTTGGACTTGGCACAGACTCTATTAATCTTAAAATACCTTTTGTATCCAATGTATCTGTACTATAAAATTTTCCATCTTTTGATTTTAATTTCAGTTGTCGACACCTTGTCGATAACTCACTTTTTTCTTCTTCTGTCATTCTTTTTTTTAATCTATACCAATAATCTTTTGAATCAGTGCTCTCTGTTAAAGCTCCAATTACATCAACTACACTAAAATAATATTCTTCTTTTTCAGCATCCCAAACGCTTCTTATTTCTTTATCTTCAAAAAGTTTTGAAATTGTTTCTAATTTATTATTTTCCATTTAGGCATCATTCCTTTATAAAATTATTATTATGTCAATGGGTGTCAATGGGTGTCAATGGGGACGGAGATTTTTGGCAGTCTTTGTCAATTGGGTGTCAATCAGAGATGGGGCTTAAGTTTTTGTCTAGCGGTTTCTCGGCATTTTTTGAACAAAAAGTCCATCCCTTTGTTTACTCCAATTGACATAAATTAACCTTTTATTTTAGTCTAAGACTTTTTTCTTTATTATGTATGCACCTGATGTAATTATTCCTAATACTACTAGTATTAATCCTATATACACTGGTGCTTGTCCTGTTTTTACTGCTACAACTATTTCTGCTTTAGAAATATTATTTTCTTTATCTTTTTCTTGTAATAATCCTTCATTAAATACTTCCCCTATTTCTGCTACATTTATAATAGTTTGGCTATCACCAGTTTCAATTGTTTTGGTTAATACCAATTTTATTGTTTTTTCTTCCCCTGGATTAATTAGTTCTTCTGTAAGTGATACTGTATATAAAGCTCCATTTTCTTGATACCAGTCGCTATTTAGCTCTGATTGGAAAATCACTTCTTGTGGTAATATGTCTTTTATTGAATATACATATCCCCCAATATCTCCAATATTTGAAACTGTTATATCATATTCAATAATTAAAGTTGTTCCTATATAGGTTTTCGCTGGTATTTCTATTTTTGCAAAATTTACATTGTCATATGATACTACTTTGCTTTCATCTTCATTTTTTAATGTTATCTTATTTATTGTAGTAGATATTGCCAAATCAAATATTCCTTTTTCTATTAAACCTATATCTATATTACTTAAATCTTGTATTACTAAAAGTTTATCTGTTCTTATAATGCTTTCTCCATTTAGAACACCTTCATAAGCATCTGAATTAACTAACTCTGATACCCCGCTCTGTCTTGGATTTGTTAATCCATATTGATTTTTATCATATTCAAAAACTACGATGTATTCTCCTTTTTCAATGTAGTTAAAAGTATATTCTCCATTTGAATTTGTTATTGTTTCTTGTTTTACTTCATTTGCTAAATTTAATAGTTTTACTTTTATACCTTTTAGTAATTTTTCTGAAAGCTCTCTTGCTCCATTTTTATTTTCATCTAGCCATGCTACACCCTTTACACTATAATTTACTTCTGGTGGATTGTCTGGCTCATCTGGTCCATCTGGTCCGTCTGGTTCATTTCCTCCTTCTGCATTTTTCTCAACAACATTTTCCATTTTTATAGATTTTTCTGAATATTCTCCTTTTATTTCAAACAAACCTTCTAATGTTGTAGTTTCTTTTAAATTTTCTAATAAAGTTACTGTTATTTCTACTAACATAGTTTCATTTACGTCTAATGATTTCCCAGCTAGTTCAAAATTATTAGAAATATTTTCTAATATTGTAGTTTCATCTGAAATTTTATATTCTATTGATTTTATTTTTAGGCATTCTTTAATATTACCTGATATATTAACAGATTCCTTACTTGGTCCTAAATTTGTAATTTTTATCTGGTATACTAATTCATCTTCATCGTCCATATCTATTTTTTGTGATAATACATTTTGAGATTCTTTATATGCTCCATATTCTACTTGTAATACAGCAGGTGCGATAGTTTTTTCTATATCTTCCAAAATAATTGTCTCTTCTCCATCTTTGATTGTTACTTTTGTTAATACTTCTTCAGATATATATTTATCTACCTTTCCTTCTACTTCTATAAATTTTACTTCATTTGCTTCTAATTTTACAGGAATAGAAACTTTATTTTTATCTATGGTAATATCTATTCCATCTTCTACTTCCCAAACCTCTTTCTCATCATTTTTTACATATATTTTTCCATTTAGACTTTCTTGTTTAAATATATTAGGTAATTCTGCAGTAACTGTTATATTTTTAGTACTATTTGTTTTATTTTCAGCTCTAACACTATATTCAATAGTAGAACCTATTTCTGCGATTTCTTGTATCATCGAATTTTTTTCAATATTAGCAGTAAGTTTTGTGTCTATTTCGCTCGTTTTTATTTCATTTTGAATTGTTTTTACAATTTTTTCTTCTAAATACTTTGCACTTACTTCTACTTTATTTTCTATCTCTGATACATTAAATTCTTTGTTTAGTTTTACTTTGATTCTTTTTACAATACTTTTACCAGATTCTAGCTGTAAATTTTCCCATTGTACAAGGTCTTCTTCATTTACTAAACTAACCTCTTCTGGCAATATGTCTATAATACTTAATTCTTCTACTGTTTCTCCTTGATTTGCAACAGTAATTATGTAACTAAATTCTTGACCTGCATATACTGCATTCTCTCCTGCTGATGTTTCTAATTTTACATCTAATTTTATTGTCTTTTCTTCTATTTGAATACTATTTGTGGCAATTTCTTCTTCACTATCAAAAATAGTATATATTTCGTTATATGTAGTGTCTTCTTCTACTTTTGGTATATTAATATTATATGTATATTCTATTCTTTCTCCTTGTTTGAATTCTGCTAATTCTATTAAATAGCTTTTTGCAGTTTCTAGATATTCATCACTCCATGAAGCTCCATCAATTGTCTCATTTTGGTTTGCTGAATATTTTACTTGTGCATTCGGTACATTTATTTCTTCAAAATTGTTTGAACATCCTAAAATTTTAGGTGCTGTTATATCACTTCCGGTATTATTTACTGCAATAACAGTAATAGTACCTGTTGTTTCTTTTGAGCCTATTATTAATTTATTTTCTTCTCCTTTGTTGTTTTCTACAATTTGTCCATCTACATTTGCAATAATTTTAGTAATTATTCCTTGTACTGCAACAAAATTTACTTCTATTCCACTTTCCCCATATATAACATTTCCCTCAGATTCAACTACAATACTTTCTGTATAAGTTGTAGCATTTTCATTTAAATAATACACATTGATATTAGCTTTTGTTGTAGGTAATAATTTATTGGTTTTAATTGTTGCTGGCACTAATATTTGAACATTATTTAATTGGTTTTCTGCATATTTTAATTGCTCACCTACTAAAGATATTTCAATATATTTTTTGCCATTTTCTTCTTTTTGACTTATTGTATAATCTGTAAAAATATCCTCTTCTATGTTTTCCTCATTCATCATTTTATTGTTAAGTATTGATATATCTTCTTTTGATATTTCATTAATTTCTTCTACCTCTTCTGGTAATTCTATTATAAATTTAGGATTTTTATATAAATCATACATTGTGCTGTCTGTACATAAGGTAATTCCAAATTGAACATTATTTTCTAATGTTGTAGATAATTCTTCGCTATTTATTGATGATATTACTTTTGATTCCCTTTTTTTGATTTCTGTATTTATAACCGCTTCTTCTGAATATTGTGCTTCTTCTGATAGTTCTTCTTCAAATTCTTGATATCGCATTTTTGTTTCCAAATTTGTTATTCCTTCTAGAACTGTACTGTCTATTATTCCTATTTCTTTTGTATTTTCTAATTCTAATAGTTTATCTTCATTTATTTCCATGGTATTTTCATAGATAATATCTATTTCTATATTTTTTGTTTCTGCAAGATATTGTAGTTCTATAAATTCATCTTCGTTTACTATATTAGCAATATCTACACTCTCTTCTCCTTCTCCTGTTGTTACTGTTTCAACAATTGTGCCTATCTCTTCTTCTGCTATTGATTCTATTTTTGCTTTGTTTAAAGATACAAGTGTTTTGGAAGTATCTTTGTCTTTTATCTCAAAGCTTCCTGTTTCGCCAAGTAAGCTTAATAATTGTGCTTTATTTATTTTGCTTAATTTATAAGCAATATTTATTTCTTCTTCAATAGCTGATTCCCCATTATAAAAAACATTTGAAATGTCTTCTATCACAGCTTTTTTAGCAGACATTGCTTTGAAATTTATTATAAGATTTTCAGCATATTGATATGTTTTTGCTTCCATATCATTCTTGCAAAATTTATCTCTTTCTATTGAAAGTTTAAGCTCTTGCTCATTTTCTAATGGATTTGAATTTTGGTCATCTCCTAATAATTCATTTGCATATGCAATTAATCCATGTGTAATCATATTTATTGTTATTGCACTATTTGCATAGACTAAAGCAAACACTAATATAGATACTAAGATTTTCTTCATAATATTTCTCATAAACAACAAATCTCCTTCGATTTATATTATTATTTAATATAATTTTTACATTTTTATATTATATTGTCAAATGCTGTTTTTTGTTGTTTCTTCATGTCTTTTCCTCTATCCTTACGGAACTTAAAAAAGTCAATAAAAAAACTCAAAATGACTTTTATATGTCATTTTGAGTTTTTTTTATTTAATTTACTTAAAGTGCTTATTTCCTTAAGGATTTCTTAAATTTCTACGCAACAACAATAATTGTTTTAAATAGAATGCTCTTAGAGTTGTTGTCATTGCTTCTCCGAAATCATCTTCTCTGATTATTGCACCTGTTTCTGTAATTCCATTATTTGGAGCAGAATCTTTATCTACAATTCCACCTTGAATTATATAACTAGTAATTTCTCCATATGTCATAAATGTATCTTTTAAATCTGTATTATCAACAACTTTAAATCTTAAGAATAATTTGTTTCTTCCACCTTCTCCAATCATTTTTGCTGGTAATGTTATATTTATTTTATTAAATCTATTGCCTTCTATTAATGTTTCGCCTAATTGGTCTACCCTTACATCTGTTGTTTGATATTCTCCATTTTCATAATATTTATATTCAGCAGAAACAAGTTCTAACTTTGTATCATAATAATATGATATTGATCCGATGATTCCTATAGTAGATTCTTGGTTGTTTAAGTTTACTTCATAAGTAATATAAGAGTTTTCACTTTTACCAGATTTTCCGCTAACCTCAACATCACTCATATCTGTTGTTAAAGCTAAGTCACCTTTTCTTTCTTTTAAGCCTAATGTTATATTTTCTGTTGTTTCTGTAAGTGTGATATTAGTTTTTGCAAACATTTTATATTGTGGTAAAACTCCTTCTGTTCCTTCTGTTATCAATGTTGATATATACATTCCATTTGTTTGCTCAGTTGTTTCGTACTCTAATGGGTATTCTCCAGGTACTTCTACTAATTCTGCATTTCCATTAAAACTATATGCTCTTGCTGCATTAGTATATCCCATTATACCAGAAAATCTTGAATTAAATCTTGTTCTAGCATTTACACCTTGTACCTCAAAATTTTCTGTTGCTTTTGAGTCTATACCTTCTGATACTATATTATTCATACCATCATAAGCAAACATTATTACATATTCTGATTTTGGTACATCTGTAAATTCATATTCACCATTGCTGTTTGTTTTTATTTGAGCTACAATTGTATTTTTTGCAGTATCTATTAAGTATACTTCTATATCTGCCAAACCTTCTTCATTATCATCAATTTCTCCATTTGGTGGTAATACTGGTTTTATACCTTGTGGAATATCTTTAAATACTTTTCCACTTAAAGAAATTTTTTCTAATGGTCTAAATGTTTTTGAATATGTTCCTTCGCTTTTTATACCATTACCTATTATTATATTTTGTCTTTCATATATAGATTCTAATGTGTAGAACCATGCCTGTCTATATTGATTATTCATAGTTCTAGATATTCTTATTCCTTTAGACATATCAAAGTTTGTTCCTGTTACATCAAAGTAACATACTACTGGATTTGATGTTATTTCTGCAAGGTTTATCTCGTTTCCATTTTCATCACAAACTTTATCATATATTTGTCCATTATTGCTTATTGTAGCTCTTAGTATTTCGCCATATCTACCCCTTTTTGTAATTTCTTCTCCTTGTACTGTTTTATATTTAGCTGTTGCGCGCTCTACATTATATGATATTGTAAATGGCCCCACTAAAGTTTTACCATTTACTGTTATTGGCTCATAATTGTCAAATGTTGTCTTTGGAATTGAACCTATTTTTCCATTTTCTACATATTTATCATATGCTGATGCATTTGCATAAATTTCTGCTGAAACATCTAAGAGGTTATTTATTATTCTGTTTTGTTTGTTTGTATTTGTAATTCCTATTTTTGTTAATCTGTCCCTCATTTTTGCAATCATAGTATTGTTTGGAACACCTTGCAATCCCCAAATTGCAATTTGTACTGGTGATAATGAATAATCAGGTCTGTCATTATCATAAGGGATATCTATTCCTATTGATTGATAAAATTCAGGTGTATTATATGTATCTATTTCAGATAACATATAAGCTAATTGGTTATAATTTTCATCAATTAAATTGTAATCATTTCCAATACCTATACCTTCTTCTGGTATATTATCTTTTGATAGCTCACCATTTACATATCTATAAATTTCTGCATTATATAATGTATAGAAGTTTTCAATTTTAAAGAATCTCCAATATCCTGTATCTATATTTACACAATGCATATTTTTTGATGTAAACATATCATGTGATTTTATAATCACATTTTTGCCGATATCTGCTAATCCGTATGTTGTTTGATTTGTTGCACTATCTGTTTTATATCCTTTAAAAGTTACATCTCCAAATTCTTCTAAAATATCTTCACTTGTTCCTTTTGTTGGTGTTTTTTCAATTTCAAATTTTTCACTTTCTAAAACTTCTTCATAATTACTTATAAATGTGTTTGTGCTCTCATTTCTACTAATTTCTTTTATATCTTGAAGATAAATTACTTGATTTCCACATATTACTGTAAATGTATTTTTTAATGTATCTGATACATAAGTTGCTATGTCTTGTTCAATTTGGATTGCTTTTTCTTCGTTTGGATTTAAATATGTAGTTATATCGCCTTTATATGTCACTTTTGATTTCTTTATTAATCCTTTTTGAAGCAAACCTTCTTCAAAAACTTCTTCTACTTTGCAAATATTTGCTACAATTTTTCCAGCTTTTGTAGCTTCTGGCATATTAGCTTTTACTGTTACTGCTTTTATAGTGTTAGAAGTATTTTTTATATAAATTGTATATATTAATTTAGACCCAATTTCTACAGTTTTTAGCTCAGCAAAGTTTTTATGTATGTAGCTTTCTAATGTTGCTTCTATTGCATTTTCTTTTTCTATTACCTCTTTATCTGCTATTGTATCTTTAATTAATTCTGGTGTATTTATTTTTATTGTCTCTTTTATCGAATTTAGTGTTTTATTACTTGTTGTTGCAGTTGATGTTGTTGTGTTTGTTACTATTTTTGAACTATTTGTTATTTTTGTTGTATTAGATGTATCTGTTACTTTTGTCGTATTAGATGCATTTGTTATAACTTTTTTCGTCATAATTGATGTAGTTGCAGCATGTATTGTTATTGGTGCAATCACTACGCCTATCATTGATATAATTAAAAATGATATTGCAAATTTTATCATTAATTTTTTCATTTTAATTCCTCCTAAATCTCTATTTAAATTTAAAAGATCATAACTTATCTCTTATATTATACATCTTTATGTCAACTTTTTCAAGTATTTTTGGGAAATTTTAACATTGGATTGCTAGATATATCAGCCTTACGGAGATGTAGCACTTTTCTTTTTGAACCTGAAGCGGTTTTTAATGCAATATTAACAATTTAGGAGGCTTAAGCTAAGCCTCCATTATATTTACTCTTATGTTTTTTATTTCTTCTAATTCTTTTCTAAAATCTTCAATTGTACTTTTATTATTATATGCTACTATTATTATATCATTTTCATTAGGTTCTGGATTATGCAATCCTAGTCTTGAAATAATGTTATTTCCGAACTTTGTTAAAACCTCCTGAACCCTTACGGCTTCCTTGGTTCTTTCTTCTATTACAATAGATATTATATACATTTTAATGTTCCTCCTTATATTCTATTTTATCTTTATTATTCCCTGTTTTTGTCCATTTATCTATATAATATCTTCTTATTATTGCTAAATTTGTAAACATTCTTCCTACAAATACTACTATAGCTGCAAGATATATATCAACATTTAATTTTACACCAAGCCATGTTAAAAGTATTGATAATATTGCATTTCCGAAGAATCCCGTTATAAATATTTTTATATCAAAATTTCCTTTTAATACTGATGTTATTCCTCCAAATACGGAATCTAATGCCGCAATAATTGCTATTGCCAAGTAGTTTGAAAAAGTATATGAAATTGTTGGTGCATTTATTCCAATTATCGCACCTAATATACATCCTATTATTATTGCTATTGCTACCATTTATTTTGCCTCCTTTACATATTCAAAACTTAGGTCGCCTGTATATTTTTCTACTGTTATTTCTTTTGATTGCTCTACTTCTATGCTTTTTCCTTCAGAAAGCTTTTCATCTACAAAACCTATATTTTTTTGTGCTATAGAACTTTCTAGATATGACGGATTCCCTATTGCTTTTACTATATACGGTGATGTTATGATATTTCCATTTGCTCTTATAAAGTCATTTCCTATATTTACTATATAAGAATCATAAACCATTCTTTGCCCATTTATGCTTATTGCCTCTGCTCCACCTGAATTTAAAAGATTTATTAATATTAGCAAGTCTTCTGCAGAAATTCTAGCATTCCTTGTATCCTCTAGAGTAACTATTATACCTTGTCCTACCACATCATTTTTCCCTAGCAAATCATTTGTTTCTTTTACTTCTTGTACTAATACATCTAGAGCTTCTTTTTCTGTGCTCATTGATTCTTGATATTCCTTCATTTTTGCTAATGTTTCTTCATATTTACTTCTTGTTTCTTCATATTGTGATTTTTGAGTTACAATTTCTTGAGTTAATTGGTCTTCTCTCATGTTTTCTAATTCAACTATATTAGTAGAGCTTATTGTTTTGAACTGTATAAAAATTATTGTTGATAAAACAAAAGCCATTAGTCCAATAGTTATTGTCATGATTTTTTTACCTTTTTTCAATTAGCCCTCCTCCTTTATTTATTGTTCTTTATTATTTATATATTGATTTGTGTATATTCCTTCAAATTTTGGTATAACAATATTTGTTTTCTTTTCTATTTCTGCCTTTATACCATCTTCTGCCATTACTCTTAAATATCCTTTATAATCAAGGTATCCTTCGGGTCTTATTAGTGCATAATACATTCTTTCTGGTTGTCCAATTGCATTAATTGTAATTGGGACTCCTACCATTTTCCCATTTATTCTTACTATGTTTCCATCACAATATATTGAAGTTGTAGAAACTATTCTTTGTCCATTTATTGAAATTGCATCTGCACCAGCATTAAATAGTTCGTTTATTATACAAACTACATCTTCTGCATGCACTATGTATTTGCTTACATTTAAAACTTCATTTGGGTCGATTTCTCTATTATCATCTAATGTTATTACTACTCCATCTCCTACAACCTCAGTAAGTCCTAATAATTTATTATTTTCCTTTAATTCTTCTTCTAAAGCTTTTGACTCTGTATCGTTTGAAATTGCATTTGTTCTTATTTCTTCTAGGTTTTTTTCTGCATTTTCTAGTGCCTTGCGAATTTTTTCGTTATTATCTTGCCATGTTAAAAGTTCGTCTCTTAGACCTGAATTATCTTTTAGAAAGCTTCCAACACCTGCTGTTGCATTTTTTATTGTTTTTATCTGAACAAATATTGCAGCTACTAATATAAAACATAGTAAACCTATTGTAATAGACACTTCTAATTTTTCCCTTTTAGATTTATCTATATTTTTATATTTTTGTAATAATTTGCTCATTCCTTTCTCCATTTTATACCTTCTTTCTAAAATATATATTGTTTATATCTTGTATGAAAATTTCGCCTTCATTTCCTTGCTCTTGTTCTAATATTACGGTTAATCTGTCTATTTTTTTATTAATATCATTTTCATTACCTAAGTTTATCATTTTCTTTTCTGTGTCCATATATATTTGAATGTTTTTAACATTTGATACATTTATATATGTTATTTTATCTTTTAAGTTTTTCAATTTTGCTATGTCTGTTATTTTAATTATCTTCTCTAGTACAACTAAATCGTCGTTTTCTAGCCTATCTCCTGCTTTTTTTGTTGATAAATCTGTCTTAAAACCTATAATCATTGGCTCATTAATTGCAAACTCTGAAAATTCTAGAATATATCCTTGATTATTAATGTATGCACATCCTTCTCCATATGTTATCATATATGTTGCATTTCTTTCTTCTACATGTATTTCAACAGTTCCATCAATTTTTCTTTTTAGTTTTACTGTATTTATATAGGCACTCCCTTGTTTTATGCTTTCTCTTACTTTTTTACTACTTATTTTAAACATATTTTCTTCTGTTTTTATGTTTGACAAGGCAATTATTGTATCTGATGAAATTTTATTATTTCCTACAACCACAATGGTTTTGCAATTAAATATGCTAGACAGAAGAACTAACATTACTGCAATTAATAATAGTATTAGTAATAGTATATATCTTCTTAAAGCTTTTTTAAAGTCCTTTTTTTTATTTATTTTAACATTTTTCTTCTTCTTTTTAGTTGGCTTTTTTTTAGGTGCTTTTTTCTCTATTGGTTTTGTATTTAAACCTATTATTACTTCATTATCTAGATTAATAGTTTGATTTTTAGTTTTTACTTTTTTATTTTTTTCTTTTTTCATATTTTCTCCTTTTAAAATGTTAGGTTAATAAAATCTAACATTTTTATTGGTATTTTACAATATTTGCACCTAATTTTTGCAATTTTTTATCTAAGTTTTCATACCCTCTTAAAATATGTTCTATTCCATCTATTTTACTTACTCCCTTTGCTGCAAGTGCCGCTGTACACATTGCCGCTCCACCTCTTAAATCTGTCACTTTAAGCTCTGCTGCAGATAACTTTTTTACACCTTTTATAATAGCAATTTTCCCTTCTATTGTAATTTTTGCACCCATTCTGTTTAATTCATTAGCATATTTAAATCTGTTTTCGAATATATTTTCTATAACTACAGAAGTTCCTTTTGCAACTGTTAAAGCACTTGCAAATACTGATTGCATATCAGTTGGAAATCCTGGATATGGCATTGTTTTAATTTCTACTGGTTTTATTCTCTTAGGAGCTTCTAGTATAATACTATTTTCATTCGTTTTAAGTTTTGCGCCACACTCCTCTAGTTTATGTAATACTGGACTTACTTGGTCTGGTATTACATTTTTTATTTCTATCATTCCGTTTGTTATCATTGCCATACATAGTAAAGTTCCTATTTCTATTCTATCTGGCATTACATTATAGCTTACCTCTTTTAGTTTTTTTACACCAGTTATATTTATTATATTTGTGCCTGCTCCTTCTATTTTTGCGCCCATTCTATTTAAAAAGTTTTGTAAATCTACAATTTCTGGTTCCATAGCGGCATTTTCGATAGTAGTCTTTCCTTCCGCAAAAACTGCTGCCATCATTACACTTTCTGTTGCACCTACTGATGGGAAATCTAAATGTATATCTGCACCTACTAATTTTTCTGTTTTGCAACTAATACGGCCTTCCGATTGTTCTATTTTTACGCCTAATTTTTCAAATCCCTTTAAATGCAAATCTATTGGTCTTGAGCCAATATCACATCCCCCTGGATATGAAAACACAGCTTTTTTAAACCTTCCAATAATTGCTCCTGCAATTACTACTGATGACCTCATTTTTCTCATAAGTTCATCTGGAATTTCATATTTTTCCATCTTACTTGAATCAATAATTATTTTACCATTTTTCTTACTCACTTTGCAACCTAAAATTGTTAATATTTTTTGAGTTGTTTCCGTATCACTTATATTTGGTATATTATATAATGTTGAAGTTTTACTATTTAATATACTTGCTGCAAGAATTGGAAGAGATGCATTTTTAGATCCAGAAGCGTTAACCGTTCCCTCTAACCTTTTTCCACCTTCTATTATGTAATACATATCCCATGCCTCCTTTATACACATATATTATGCATAAATTGCAATTATGGTGAGAAAAGTATATTAATCAACTTGTAACAAAATATAACCAATTAAACTCACAAGAAATTCTTGTGAGTTGCAAAAATCTATTGATAACTCATCATTTTTTTCATAAAGTAATAGTGAACTGCTGAAAGCACGAATGTGTCGTAGGTGGTGTTTTTTTATTTTTTATCAGTTAGTTTCTTTAGCTCGTTTGTCGCTTCTAAATAATGTAATTCTACTTCTGTCGGATTTAAACTTATTCTTTCTTTGTATTTTCTATACTCTGATCTTGCTTTTTCTAAAGCCTCCTCGTGTGATACTGTTCCTTTTGTCTTTAATACATCTTTTCTATTCATTTTTATAAAATAATCTAATTCATTCGCCCAATCTCTCATAGTCATAGGATTTTCGTTCAAAGCTTGTAATTCTGCATAATCCAAATACATACTTACAATTCTATTTAACACATTCAGTTCTTCTTCTGTTAAATAATTCTTAGCTATGATTGCTTCTTGTAATGTTGGAGTATCTCCTTCAAAATTAGTTAATCCCATAAAATCTTTTTCACCATCTGCCCTTTGCATTATAATTTCTGCTGCAGTATGTCCATGTGATGCCCAATGCATTTTGTTTTGTACTTCTTTAAAAAATTCAATTGAAATTTCAGCTTTAGGATTATAATCTATACTTGTTGCATAAATATCAAGTATTTGCCTCCAAAATACTTTTTCTGATGTACGAATATCTCTAATTCTAGCAAGCAATTCTTTAAAGTAAGTTCCTCCTCCAGCATTTTTTAATAATTTATCATTTAAAGCAAATCCTTTTACAACATATTCTTTTAGTGTTTCCGTTGCCCATTGTCTAAAGGTTGTCCCTATATCTGTTCTTACTCTATAACCAATTGCTAAAATCATATCTAAGTTATAATATTTCACATTATATGTCTTTCCATTTCCTGTTAATGTTGGAAATACAGCTGTTACCTCTTCCTCTATTAGTTCTCCCTCTTGAAATATGTGATTGATATGCTCACTTATATTTGCTTTACTTGATTCAAATAAATCCACTAATTGATTTTGATTAAGCCATACAGTTTCATCATATAATTTTACTTCTATATCTTTTTTTCCATTATTTTTTTTATATAGAATTAATTGACCATATTTTTCCATTGATTTTCTCCTTTTTTTCAACTGTTCGGAAATTCCGAACAGTTGAAATTCCTTTAAATTTATATTGTTTCATTCGATATTTTAGTTATATCATATTTCTCAGATTTTTTCAATGTTTTTGCGAAAATTTGTTCTTGCTTTTTATTTATATTTTTGTTTTGCCAAAGGGGACGGGGAATTTTGCCAAAGGGGACGGGGAATTTTGGCACAATTTTATTCTTTATTATATTCTCTTCTAAGTTTTTCTCTATTTATATTAATAGTTTTTGAGATTGTTCTAAATGCAATCTTATGTTGCTTTAATATTTTTATTAACTTTTTAAGCTCTGCTTTATTTTCCCTTACTTCTTCCATTTTCATTTTTTTCTTATTTAAAAACTCTTTTACTAGTTTTTCGCATATAATTTCTTTATCTTCTTCTACATCTATAAAAGCATATTCTTCATCATCTATAAAATCTATTTTTTTGTAATTTGAAAATTCATATTCTTCTGGTTTTTTACATATTTCTGCTTTTACCGGATTGTCATAAATGTATTTAATACAGTTGTATAATTGTTTTTCACTATATATTCCCTCTGCTTTATATCTGTCACGGAATACATACCCTACCCTTTTATATTTTTTGTTATAATACTGACCAAATCTAGTGTTTAAGCAGTGCATATATTTACTTAAATTTTCTACACCTGCTGTTTCTAATAACATATGGACATGGTTATTCATTATGCAATATGCAATAATTTTTACATTATACTTGTCTTTTATTTCATACATGTTTTTTATATAAAATTTTATATCTATTGAATCTTCAAATATAAAATTCTTATTTATTCCTTGTGACATAACATGAAAAAAAGATGTTTTTAAATAGTTTCTTGGAAATCTAGGCATAAGAATTTTGCCTCCTTAGAATTAAAATTAAAAAATATGATATAAATTATTAAGATTTATATCATATTTGAGTTAATTATTTTGTCGAATTTTGGGGTTAACCTAAAAAAATTTTTAAAAGTGCCAAAATTCCCCGTCCCTTTTGGCACCTTTTGGCACCTTTT